>Ga0099797_100356_pt1 | contig 30065 bp, 26 predicted proteins | sample Uncmet_Sort48C_1_FD_89871 | JGI IMG/M metagenome (GOLD analysis project Ga0099797, IMG submission 89871) | Marine eukaryotic communities from CALCOFI LINE 67, Pacific Ocean - C012_Sort48C_1 | ecosystem: Environmental > Aquatic > Marine > Oceanic | place: Pacific Ocean: Monterey Bay | collected... | reverse complement strand
CCACGGGGGGGGCGGCCGGGCGAGGTGCCTTTCGGCGCCGCGTTCGGCGAGGTTTGCATGATGTAAATGGACACCAAGACGGCGAACGGCTGTGTATGCAAGTCTGTATGACCACTCGCCCCCACGCACCACCGACGAAGTCCACGTTTGACACACACGCGCCAATCAACGAAGAGCACGTGGTCCTTCGACGCCTCCCCTCTCGAGTTGGCTTGCAGACCGAGCAGGGAGGGAGGGAGGGAGAGGGGCGGCGTGGCAATCTCCCTCCGCGGTTGGTTGCTCGCGCATCTGTGTATATGTTGTACGGGTTCCTTGATCTATCCCACGCGACGGAAGGGCGACGACCTACCTAGCTACCATCGTCACATAGTCTACCTTGGTCCTCCCCTATGTGGTAGTGTCGTGCCCGGTGCCCACCTATATGATGTGTGTGTAACGATCAAATCTATTTTTACCTCAACACTCACTCATAATCCATCACACACACTCCACCCCGCCCACGGCTTGGATCCCACGGAAGGAAGGAAGGAAGGATCATATCATATCGATGAACGGACACCATCACGACACTACCCTGGGCTGTGTGTGTGCATGATCCTTCCTTCCTATGACCCGCCCCCGGACCTTAGACTACATAGTTCGTGTCGTCGTTCAGATAGAGCACCGGGCCCGTCCGTGGGGGGAGACGGGGATTAGTAGACTAAAACGGTGTTTAACTATCTTTTGGGGGAGTATCTGGTAGGGAGACATAGATGCCCACACAGCATATACACTCGGTCACCTGTCGTGTTTCGTACTTGGACACTACCCATCTCGGCACGACCGGTACGCCATAGTATGACGATGGTCGACGATGGGCTCCGGTGTGATAGGGCCGGCGTATCGTAGGGTGCAATGGAGCCCAATGTGTAGTGTGGGGGGTAGTCTCCTCCCCGTGCACGGCGGGGCGCGGGGAGCGGTACACGGGGCGAGTAGTGTGAAGAATCCGTGACGAACGTCTGTCTGTGTGACGAATGTCTGTGTGAACGAACGAACGCAGCGGGTGTAACGAAGACTTCATCCAGGTGCTTGCTCCCTCGTGTTCACGGTCGTGTTCATCGGGAGGGCGGGGGAGACGCCAGGAGCCGCAGAGCCGTTCTGGTGCAGGGCGCGTGTTCGTTGTCGTCCGCGTTGTTCTTGTTCCGTCTGGGTGTCGTGGAGTCATGTCTGCCGGCGCGATCCATCCGTCCGGGATCTCCGTCGCCGCGGCCACGTCCAAGGCACTGACGCACGAACTGTTTTACGAGTATGCGCACCAGGGAAACATCGGGATATCGGAGCTACGGACGCTGGCCCGGGATATGGGGGCCTTGTGCCCACAGCTGTCCATGCCTTCAGAGCGGGAAATAGGGAAAGTGTTAGCAATCTTGGACAAAGACGGCAACCAACAGATCGACGAAGGTGAGTTCACGAAATGGCTGGCGGGGGGCGCGAAGAAGACCAAAGAACAGCGCGAGGCGGTCGCCGCCAAGAGCGATATGCAACGGCGGTTCATCAACCTCTTGGAGGCCGTGCTGCAGTGGCTGGAACCCACGGACGAAAAGGTGCGGGAAATTTTTGTGGCCGCCGATCACCACGACGGGCATTTGGACCGCGGGGACCTCCAGCGGTTGACCCGGGCGGTGGCCAAGCGGGGCGGGGCGGGCCAGGAGTTTCCCACCAGCAACGAAGACGTGGACTCGCTGATGGGCATCATCGACAAGGACCAGAGCGGGTCCATCGAACAGAACGAATTTGTAGACTGGCTCAAGAAAGGGATCGCATTCATGCGTGCCCTGGATGGGCCGCAGCGGGTCCAGCACGCACAAACGGCACCGTTCAATGCCAAACTCATTAACTTGTACGAATCACTCGTCGACAACTGGTCCACGGCCAGCAAGATCACGCACGAGTTTGGGGCCGGGTCCCTCGGGCTCACGTTCAAACCGGAAAAAGAAAATGGCGTTCCCGTAATCCACGTCCTGTCCATCAAGGAAGGTGGTGCGGCCAGCCAGTGCACCGCGCTCCGCGTCGGCGACATCATCACGGCCGTCGGTGGGCAGTCCGTGGCTGGGCTAGACATCAAGGATGTGGTCGCCATGATCCAGAAAGCCCCACGGCCGCTGCGCCTGTGTTTTCGGCACGTCGACCACGCACGCATTGCGTACCTGAAAACGCAAGACCGTATCGTCAAGCGAGAGAAAAGCAGTCGCATGGTCGACGCCCAAGGCTTGCCCGACGATGAGGCCGCCGCGAGGATCCAGGCCGTGCACCGTGGCCGGCAAACACGCAAGGAGTTGAGAGAACGGGACGAGGCGGCCGCGAAGATCCAAGCCGTGCAGCGAGGCAAGCAGGCGCGGCGAGAGCAAAAGGACCGCGACGAGGCGGCTGCGAAGATCCAAGCTGTGCAGCGTGGCAAACAGGCGCGGAAAGAGCAAAAGGACCGCGACGAGGCGGCCGCGAAGATCCAAGCTGTGCAGCGTGGCAAACAGGCGCGGCAAGAGCAAAAGGAACGCGACGAGGCGGCCGCAAGAATACAGGCCGCGCAACGTGGCCGAAAGGCTCGTCAGACGCAATCGACAGCGGGCGCCAAACAGCTGGAGAAGATCCGTCTGGTGTGGAAAAAAATGGACCGTGGTAGCCAGGGGTGGGTCGGTGCCGAAGACGTGTTGAAAGGGTTCCGCATGCTCGGCGCGACCACGATGACACCCCCCGAGGCGCGGGAGTTGGCACGGTACATGAGTGTCAATGGGGACGGACGGGTCACGAAGGCAGAATTTGAAAAGTACTGCTTGACATCATTGGCCAATCCCCCGTCGCAGCCGAGGCAGCCCAAGCAAGCCAAGCGGTCGCCCGCGGTGCAAGCGAGGCAGCGCCGGGCCCGTCAGCCACGCTCGGGGGAGAGACACAGCCCCTCCCCCCCGCAACCACCACGCGGTGCTGCCGCCGGGCCGACGCCAACGGGCCCAACGAACTCCCCGCCCGCGCCGCAAATCGTGCTCTCAACGCTGGAGGTCGGCGAAGCGGACGAGCAGGAACACCCGGTCAATTTAGAGCCGATGCGCATGACACCCATGGCGGAATCGTTCGAAGCGTATGGTACGTTTGATGCGGACGACAAAGTGCCCAACAGGCCCACGCGGGATCCGCGGGCAGAGAAAGACCGCATGGCCGCTCGGAGCCGCCGCGTGCTAAAGAGTTTGCCCCCGGCCACACAACGAGAGTTGCATGCCATCCACGAGCTGCGCTCCTTGACGGACACGAAGAACATCCCCCCCAGCGTCATCGGCAACCTGCACTCCCTCGATCCCTTGCAGCAAGTGGCGGCGTGCAAGCGCGTGCAGCAGATGATCAACAACTGGGTCTCGGCGCCGCTGAAGGATTTGCTCAACGAAGCGATCGACTGGGCTGAGGAACAGACGTACGACGAACTGGTGGCCACCACGCGGCGGACGCCTTTGGCCACCCCGTCGTTCGATTTGCAGAAATCGCAGGCGGGGGCGGCGGGTGGTAGCATTTCGGCCAAGCCGCTCGTGTTGGCGTCATCGCGCGTGGTCGAAGACGCGGGTGCCGTGGAAGTGGACAAGCAACTGCGGAACGAAATGATTCATGGCTTGGATTCGCGGGTCCGCAAGGCGCTGCGAGAGATCCACCAAATCGCGACGATCAAGAACATCAGCATACATGATTTAGAACGGTTGGTTGTGCTGGCGGTGGACCGCCAGCTACATGTGCTCAAACGCACACGAAACATGCTGCTCGGGGAGTTCCAGGACGAGCGCGCAGAAGTGGTGCTGCGCAAGGCATTGCCGAGCGCACGGGTAGAAGCCGCACGCAAACGGGGCGAGCTGGGCCGTGGTGCCAAGGGGCAGAAGGCGGGCGCGGGCGGCGCCCTTCCCCGACGAGGTGGCGGTGGTGGTGCCAAGGGGCAGAAGGCGGGCGCGGGCGGTTCTTCCCCCCGGCGAGGTGGAGCCGCCAAAAGCGGGTATGCCGAACGGGCGAAGAAAAATAGAGGGGGGAAGGCAAAAGCAGACACGGACGAGTCGATGGGTAGCCATCATTCGACTGTGCAGCCAGGGTATTCCTACAGTCCACGGCAATCGCCGCCGCCGCGTATGCAGCAGCAAGGTTACTTTCAGAGCGGGCGTTTCGGGCCTCAGCTGGGTGGAGGGCCCAGCAACTTTCAAGGCGCCGTGTACTATAACGAAGGTAGCCCCGTTGCCGTCTTTGCAGGGCAAGAAGCACTGCGCACGTTTCCGCAGTATTACAACCGACGTGCGCAGTAGCAACGCCCTCTAAGCATATATGCGTTAAGTTATATTATATATTAATATATAATCCTACATCCGCATGTGCCCTCCGTACGTCGTACATAATATATGATGATATGATATGATAGTACAGTAAGTTTACGTTTAGCGGGAACCGTCGTCCGCCTCTTCGTGCAGCTACGTAGGTGTAGTATGATGATGACCTATTGCTTCTAGTACGTATTTGTGTGTCCGTGTGGATTCGGAAACCGCCGCACTTCGAGAGTGCGTTCGGTGGGAACGGAGAACCCAGTGCCATGCGCATCTAGGATCACTCTTGTTTCGACCAGCGCCACGCCGACGAAGTCCTTATCTTCACGCTCGGCCTTGAGCAGGTGTGGCAAAAAACTGGTCAAAAACTCGTCCAAGTCGCCTTCGGCTTTCAAGCGTTCGTAATGGTACCCAAAACTCCTCGTTGCCCCCGAAGAGGAACACACGGACAGGTCAAACTTGATGCGTTTCCCATCGGACGTGATCGGTCGCAACGTCATGTACCGCAAATGGTCTTCTTTGTGTACGGCATTATACAAGTCGAACGATGAATTGGGCCAATGTTCCCCCGAGTGGACACGCACATGCGCCACGGCAAACGCTGCCATCATGAAGACACAAAAGGGTTCTGCAGTCGTTCCACACTTCGCGTCAACCAAAAAACACCAGTACGTCGGGAACCAGAAGCGTATAAAATCGATCGAAAATAGCATGTAACAGCCCAGGTGAAACAGTGCGCCGAACAAGACGATGGGCCATTTCATCGAGTCGAGCAGCGCACTCTGGTGACAGGCTGCCCACCACACGACGGGGAAGGAACATTCAAACGCGAGCACGGTCTTTTGCGCCACGGAAGCGACCCATGGCCGCTCCATGACCAACCGTTGCAACGGCGTTACACAGTCTTCCATGTTCAGCTCTAACAAAAATTGCCCAACCATGCGCTGCAGATTTTTTCCATCGGCCCACGAAAAACCCTGCTTTCGCACTTTCAAAAAGCCGCTGGACGCGTACGCAAGCGACAAGAGCAGTTGGCAGGCACCGGCGCACTGTCCGTGTGGCACCCAGCAAAAAATGGCCAACACCCACGGGACTGTGTCTGCCTTGTTGTGCACCAGTCCATGCGTACGGACGCGGGCAAAGTACAGCATGCTCGATCCCCAGGCAACATAGGACGCCGCACGAGTTATTGGAGACGTCGTGTTGGCGCCCACCAAGATTCCCAGGGAGCACAGCACGATTGAGAAGAGGAGAGTGAACTGCAGCGGGTTGCCATGTGGCACGCGGCAGAGTCCAAAGAAGGTCGAGTGTTTTTCGGCCTTTAATGGATAGTACCAGTGACCGTACCTAGTTCGTGCAAAACTGTACCGAGTGTATGTTTCCAGCGAGGGGTGCGTCCACAAAAGCGAGACCACCAGGTGCAGGCAGTACACCCGGCGGAAAGCGTCGTCTGTCAACGCCAGGCTGGCCATGGCGCGTAACGTTGCGGGCGAATCGTCTCCAGTGTCCCTCGGTTGAATGGTTTGTCGCCGTTGCTTCTCGTCCTCCGTCACGGCACGAGCCTTGCATGGAGCGTAGAGAATGTTTGAAAACACCGGAGAGAGTGGTGGGTATGTGTGCACTCCCTCCCTTCGCAGTAGTAACCCTCATCCTACCCCGCGTACGACGAAGTACATTGAGTACGTCATGTTGTACTCTACTAGACGCATCAATAAGACGGATTCCCTTCGCGTTGATCCGTCCTAGATACGTATACTAAATGTGTATTATATAGACATTCCGTGCACATATTGTGCGTGGCACACTCTTCTATAGCGTTCGCATCTGCTAGCTTTGGGATTTGTAACACAGGGACATTGTAAACAGGGACGGGTTGGTCCCACAATGACAGGCGGGCCAATTGTGGGCCTAGCCACCCGGTGCCCCTTTCTCTAAACTCGGACCGAACGCCAGCAAGTTCCTCGCCAATCGATCTACGTATGTAACAAGGATTCTGTCTCCCCGTCGTACTACCTGGAAGATTCTTTCTATCTCATCGGGGATTCCACGGTACGCGGAAGCACAGATCTTATATATATATATATGGTGGTTGGAATTATACACTTGATCATGTGGTGTACTTTAAAATGTGATGTTTGATCGCCATTTCTTGGGTCTTGGGTCTCCAGGCTACTCCCACGAGTTTCGCTTGCCGTCCACCACAAAGTATGCTTGGAATTTCTTCTTCTTTCCCTGTTTTACTTCGGAGATAGAGCCTGCGCCGTTTGGCCGTTTCTTCCCCCCGGTGTACGGGAGCTTTTGCCCCGTCTCCGAGAAGATGACTATTTGCAGGCTCGCTTTTATCTGCTGATCAGTGAGGAAGTTGCTGTGGATGACTTGCGCCCACCGCGTACAGCGCTGGTTGCTCATGCCGCACGGTAAAAAACTTCTGGATCCCGGCGACACCATAACAGTGCTTCTGGTTTTGACGGTATGCTGTCAGAAATTACTGGTTCACCCCACTTGGAAACCAAACTGTCATCACAAAAACCACTAAAATAAGAAAACTCGAGGAGCCTTGACGAATCCAGTTTTTTCCCCAAAGTATACTGCTTCACGGCCTCTATGCTTCGGCATAATCTACCATTGGTATATTTAACAATATCTGACGGTGAACTGTTGACAAATTCTAGTAAACTTTTATTCTTGGCGCTTAAGCCAGTCCAGTACACAGACATCTTCAAAATTTTCACGCAAAAACGTTTTGCTTCGTCCTGAGAGATACCAAAAAAGGAAGCCAAATTGAATTGCGTTGGGTGCCATTGGTGAAGGTAGTCTTGAAAATAGCTCGTGAAATATTGCTTTTGCGAATTCATGGAATTGAAGATTCCATCAAGAATGTAAACACTAAAATCCCGGGCACACACTGCGCAGGTCAGGGTTGGAAAACTGCCCAGACTAAATTTTTTGGGTGTCCCAGGCAAAGTAAAACCGAATTTCTTACACCGCGCATAGACTGGAAATTCAACTCTCCTAATATCGGTCTTACCCATCGTCTCTCCAGCACGGAAATACACGTTCGGCGGGTTGCCCTCGTAAATGCACATGGTCTGCATGGTGTCAATTGTTTTAAGGAAAAGTAGCTGAAAAGTAGGGGATGACCAAAGATGGGGAGGTAGTAATACCCCATCAGTATTAACTGACACAAAAAGGAAAAGAAAGATCAATTTTCAATAATCATGAAATGGCTCACAGTCGAACATAGTCCAATTCCGATCGATTTTGGTGGTGAGTACTTAATTCGTCAGCCTCATTTTTTGTGCTGTGTTATATGACCTGACACAGCACCCGGAATAGTAATATCGTACTACCGGGTAGTCTACGCATGGACACAATAGTAACGATCAAACAAAAAGATCGTCGTACATGAACGCAGCACGGCACCCTGGGGTCCTCCATGAACGTATCATGCACCCAACCAACCCAGTCCGTCCGCGCATGGGATCGACGGGAGAGTACAAGGTGGATAGACGGACGACGTACTTGTTTCTTCCTCGATGGAAGCGTCCAAGGGAAGCGCGTGGGAACGACGGACGAGACGAGTCCACGCCCCGGCCAGACGTCCGTGCCCTGCCCGCCTGGCCTGGGTCGACGGTGAGGCAGGCGGAGTGATGGAAACGGTCCGATCATTTCGTCGAGTGTCGTTGCGGTCAGTGTTGCGCCGTAGTCTCTCCGTCGAGTGCTGCTTCGTGGCGCGTGTGAGAGAGAGAGAGAGAGAGAGAGAGAGTGCGAGCCCTGGGCTCCTCTCCCGTCGCGCTTATGAAAAAACGGGAAGCGCCGGACGCCGTCGAAGGCGAACTGGGGGCGAGGGAGAAACTGTGCAAACTCGACAACACAGGGTGCGATGGGGCGCCCGCCTGTATCTCACGCCTCAACTCCATGCCGTTTGGAAGCCAGGCGCTCCGCGACTTGTTCATGTTGTCGCCGAACATACGGTTTCTCAACCATGGGAGCTTTGGTGCGACCCCGAAGGTGGTCTTAGGGAAGCAGCGGCAACTCATCAACCAGCTCGAGTCGCACCCCGACCAGTGGTTCCGGCGTGCGGTCATACCCATGGTGCGCAGTAGTGCGGCTGACCTTGCCAAGTTCGTTGGGGCCAACAAAGAGGATCTCGTTTTTGTACAGAACGCCACCACGGGGATCAACGCGGTATTGCGTTCCTTGGATTTGCACCAAGGCGACGGTGTCCTGTGTTTGAGCCTGCACTACCGTCCCATATTGACTACGCTTCGTCAGACATGCGAATACAAACAAGAGATCATTGAACTGCGGGAACTAGAAGTTGCGTACCCCATCCCCACCGCAGATGAGCTCTGCCAGCAGGTGGACGCCGCGCTGGCACAAAAGCCACACATACGCCTGGCGGTCTTTGACCACATCACCTCGCCGTCCGCGCTGGTCTTGCCCATCGAACGGCTGGTAAAGATTTGCCACCGGCATGACGTGCGCGTGTTGATCGATGGAGCGCATGCGCCCGGCCAAATCCCATTGAACCCTAACCCTAACCCTAACCCTAACCCTAACCCTAAACCCTAACCCTAACCCTAACCCTAACCTTAACCTTAACCCTAACCCTAACCCTAACCCTAACCCTAACCCTAACCGTGACTAAATCAGCCCTCAACTCGGCTTCTTAACCCTGACTAAATCAGCCCTCAACTTGCCTTACTAACCCTGACTAAATCAGCCCTCACCTCGCCTTTCTAACCGTGACCAAATCAGCCCTCAAACCCTGCTCTAAATTAGCTCCCAACTCGCTTTGTTAACACCGTTTAATTCAGCCGTCGTTACCTGAGGGGAAACAAAAGGAACTGGGATTGACGAGAATGATGCCGGATGATAGGGCGCAGAAGTATACGAATCTTCATCAATTCTGGCATCGACTAAGTGACGAGCAAAAAGAGAAGCTGAAGGAGGAAGAATTGAATCTGAAGGATATGATGACAATTGAAGATGAGGATAATGAGGAGACATTGGTTGTGGGAGTTCTAGGAGCTAAGGCCAAGGAAGAGGTCAGCGACACACACAAATGTTTTTACTGTTCAATTTCATCTCGTAATCCTAATCTGCTAAATGAATTCATTTTATTATTATCATATAGAGGCTCATTTCTGTACATCATGATTTGCCCACAGCAGGAAAGTGCGTCGGTCAACATAAAAGATGGCAATCGGTTTTATTCCAGGGAGGATAGCAACTGTGTTTATTTCAGCGATGAGCATGGTCACAGTGATGATCAATTTGATATGCATCGTCAAAAATCGCACAACGAGACATATTTCAATGTATGGCCAAAGAATCCGATATCGCAACATGCAGGTTGTTAATATGTGTGGAATGCGTGTTGGTTGCCATTCAATTAGGTTAAAACTTAGGGTTCGGGTCACGGTACACACGATTTATGGAGTAGACAAAGTGCTTCTAATACTAATCCTAACCCAAGGCAACATGTGCGATCTCGCCAACATGCTATCTGTGAACAGTGTCCATGTGGCCCAAAATCAATACCTCCATATGGACCGTATGCAAGTGATAACATTAGAGATTGGAAACGCGCATGGGGCGACCTGTATGAGCCTGAATTGGTCGAAAAGAATCATGATGAACTGAATGAACATGAAACGGTGGACATATCAATTGACAGCCTTATTGATGTCCTGCCACCGTGTGATGCGCGACGCAAGATTGTGGCACGCGACCCCTTGGCATGTGTATATGGGTTTCACATACTGTGTCGGATTGCGTTGGCAACTCTATTCGGAGTGCGCGTGTGCCCTAACTGCCCAGATTGTAACATGTGTAAAAGCGGTGGCTGCTTGGATGAGTTTGGATCCGTGGCCCTGTCTGAAGGAGGTGTTTATGGCCGTGCAGATGCATACTACGGTAGTAAAGAATGTCAAAAATGTGGTGCTTTGCATTTGCACTTGCTCGCCCTCAACTCGCCTTCCTAACCCTGACTAAATCAGCCCTCAACTCGCCTCACTAGCCGTGACTAAATCAGCCCTCAACTCGCCTCACTAGCCGTGACTAAATCAGCCTTCAACTCGCCTTGCTAACCCTGACTAAATTAGCACTCAACTCGGCTTCCTAACCCTGACTAAATCAGCCCTCAACTCGCCTTCCTAACCCTGACTAAATCAGCCCTCAACTCGCCTTCCTAACCGTGACTAAATCAGCCCTCAACTCGCCTTCCTAACCCTGACTAAATCAGCACTCAACTCGCCTTCCTAACCGTGACTAAATCAGCCCTCAACTCGCCTTCCTAACCCTGACTAAATCAGCCCTCAACTCGCCTCACTAGCCGTGACTAAATCAGCCTTCAACTCGCCTTGCTAACCCTGACTATGTCAGTACCCAACTCGCCTTCCTAACCCTGACTAAATCAGCCCTCAACTCGCCTTTCTAACCCTGACTATATTCACATATGAAAATAAGGCTGTGAGTCAACAATAACCTAATTCCAATTAAAATCCTAATTCATACCACCAACCCTACAGTAACTCAAACGTAAATGCAATCAGGTGGCATCAACTACCTATTGCGCCAGATTTTGGGCGCACTGCGTATTCCATGCAAGGGTTCACATTACCTGCGGGCAAGATTGACCTCAAATTAAGCAGCCATGCGGACCCAGTGACAGCATATGTAGCCATGTCGCGTTTCAAAAAAGCAGATGATATTCTTATCCTACAGCCGTTTCCACTGGTGAATGCATGTATACATACAGCCATGCATTAACGAAAACATTGATGATTGCATTTATTACATACACAAACAATCATTATCATTCATTGTTTACTCAGGAAATCTTTCAGCGCGGCACACCAGACCAACCACAGCTCCTACAAAAATATATTGCTGCAACGACACCTGCGGAAAAAGAAAATGTGTGTAAGGAAATCAGTGAGTATGAGTCAAAGCTAATTAATGACAAAGCAGCCAAAAAGCAAAAGGTTTACGAACAGAAAGTGAAGCAACTGCAACAAAACATAAATGCCATGTCGGACAACGCAAAAAAGCGGAAGAACACCATTGGGGCAAACAGAAAGAACACCATTGAGCAGAACAAGGCAAACATGACACCCGAAGCTCGAAAAAGGAAAAACACCATCGCGGCAAATCAGGCCAAGATGTCTGACGAAGCAAAGATGTCGGCCGTAGCTCATGTCCATGCCCATGGATTCGTTGAGCTTCGCAAGAGCACGATTAAATCGTGACACGAGCTGTGACGCCTTGGAACGGGCACACGCGATATCCTCACGCTCGAGGCGCATCGGCTGCTCAAACTCGCGCACTCGAATCGCTTTCCAAGCAGCATACAGTTCGCGCGCCGCCACGCATCGAGCCAAACACGTCGCGCCGATCGACACCGCTTCGCATCCGTACAGATCCGGCATGCATGTGACGACGCAACTGCGCATTCGTGCGCACACAATACAGCGCGTACGCGTAGGTGAAATTCCGTCGTCCACCTCGATATCGTGTACGCTTCGGCAAAGCAAAGTGAGATGTCCACGCATCCACACACTCGATTCCAACACTGCTCCCCATCGCTCCGAAACGAGCGTGAATGCACGCCCGCCCACTGCGCTTGCAAAGGGATGCCGCACAATATCGATATTTGGTACAACTCCGAGCCATGCCGCCATCACGTCGTCTGACTTCAATGGCCCCACATCCAACTCTTCGTCCTCCGAGTCTTCGCTCTTCTCCGAGTCTTCGCTCTTCTCCGAATCTTTGCCCTTCTCTGAGTTTTCGTTTTCTTCTTCGTTTTCTCCTTCTTCTTCTCTTTCTTCGTCATCTTCATCATCGTCATCATTGCGCTCACTCTCAGAACTCTCAATTTCTGTGCCTCGAGCAATACGCCACATGCACTCCTCCTCACTCAGGCGTTCACCCTTTGTTCCATCATCGTACTGCACACTAAACAAAGTCACTGTCGATACGGACTGTTCGGCTTGCCGGCCCAGTGCGACCTCATCGTGTGCCCCATGAACTACGCCACGCAGAAACATACCTCCTGCAAACACCTCAATCGTCGTGCCGATTAGAGGAGATCGAAACAATGCATCAGCCCCCAATTGTCCTCTGCGCACCCTTCTACTCTTCTTCATTTCGACATTCATGGCTTCACGATGTCGTCTCAATAAACGACCCTCACGCCATCGCCATAGCGCTCGCGACTTTAAACGCTTCATGGTCGACACAAAGCCGGTTGGCCCGGCCGCATTTAAAATCTCACAGTCCTCGTCGCGATCACCACTGCCATCGACACCGTCGGTGTCACTCCCGCTCTCGATGCGGCGCCGCTGTCGTGCCCGTGACCGCATGCACGCCCCCTTCACACAACTCGCCCTTGGCATGTTTATTAACTTACTCGTTTGCCGTTAATTAAGTAAACAAAAAACGGCACAGTCTTACTCTCCCTGCACGAAATCGCATTTGACTTCGACTACTGCAGGCACGCCTCGTGCATGAGCAAATACTGCACCTTCATGTGCTCCGGTTTTAGTGTCTCGCTGCCGCTCATGGATCGCACCACCTCTGATCGCTGGAACATCAAGTGCGCATATTGATCGGTCACGTGACGTAGCACACCCTCCACCACACTCACCGGAACGCGTGTGTCGCGTTTCATGGCACCCTCACGAATCAATCCAGGCACCACGTCGCCGTATACGATACGCCGCATAGATGCGCACGAAATGGCAGGATTCTTGGCACTGCGTTCCAACAATTCCTCTTCTCGCTTCCGCCGTTTCACGTGCACACGACGCCGCTCTGACGCATCAAGATGGCGACGTACCGTGCCTTTCTTTGCCTTGCGCCCTGATTGCGACGAACATGTTTTTTCGGCGGGTATCACGGGCAGCTCTTTACGATCCGTGCTTTAAACGTCCGATCCTTTGTGATCCGGATCTACCGCCGTCGAAGGCGCGACGTCGCACCCACCTTTTGAGAGCACCGACGGAGTATCGATGAAGGCTTTAAGCACCGCGTCTGATTTATTGATGCCGCCTGAGCGTTGCCGATTCATCGTGCCGCGCACCATGCTCTTTCCCATCTCACAATCGCGCACACACACGCGCGCACACACACACACAAGTTCCGACACAGCCCATATAAACTACCAAGAGTAGGTCAAACACAGATACTGGTTCAAAAGAAACATACTCAGTAAAGATGAACGGATTCTCCTACCCGCGTCATGGGCCCGTGCCCACAGAATCCATGGCCATTCGTGGTGGTCCTCCCATCCACAGCACATCTATCGGACGTGGCGTGCCTACAACTAGCATGGCCATTCCGAGCCGCGGCGACGCCGCAAACGCCATGACCTCAACCTACATCGTCGATACCAATCTCGCCCCAACCCAACTTGAGTGGCGTCAAAGCAAAGGCATTGTTCCTTACGACGTGCAGCGTGCGTGGCTGCGCCCCGGTGTGCCCACTCTCCATTACAACTGCAACAACGCACGCCTCGGTCTCGGCGAGCCCCGTGCCTACGCCGGATCTACCACTCCCATCATCGCGATGGCGATGTGGAACGCCCACAACGAGCAGCACCTCGGCAACGAAGTCAATGACGATAGCGAGCCGCCCTTCGTCGCTTTCACCGGCTTTGTGCGCGAATGCAACCCTGGATCAATCGGTTCCGCACACACAGGTCGCCGCCTCTGGACACTCAGCACTAACGCAGGTGGCATGGTCAGCAGCGACCTCAGCGACAACATCGTACGCACCGCCCCCGATCTTCCCATTGTCGCCGGTAACCCACTTATTCTCGTTCGTATGGACTTGGAAAACCCAGACGGCACCACTGCACTGAAGGAATTTCAAAAGGGTTCGTTTTTTGCGCTCCTCTGCGACAACGGCATCTGCGACACAAAAAAGCCAGATGTGAAAGCGTTTTTCTATAGCGCAGCCAAAGTCTTAAACAGCGGCACGTCTTACACCGCGAAGGCCCGAGATTGGGCCTGCTTTGGTAAAGTATTTTGCAACTTGGTGCGATGTCATTACTCCTCCCATCTCAGCGGCAAGCGTTCGCAGGCCATCGAGATCAGCCCCCTCGGGCGAATCGGCCGCGCGATTTGGCTTTCTTCTGAAGTCCCTAGCGACGAAACCGCTGTGGCGCTGGCTCACTTCAGCAACGAAGGCGATACGCGTGGTCGCCTCGACGTAGTTTTGTGCAGTGCATAAATATATAACGGCCAACACTTCCCCACTGGTGAGCTTTTTGTGCACAAATGCATCCCGCCACAACTTTCGACCTCACGCCGGCTAGACGCGGCCCACGTGCCCCCGTTGGCCGCGCCGTTGTCAATGCCACATTTGACCAGCGGGTACACCGCCTCTGTGCCCGGCAAATTGCCACAAACGGCGAAAACGATGAAATGGGTATCAAGGTTGCCGACCCGCTCTTCATCGCCACAGCTTTGCACCGTTGCGATCGAATCGACAGCGATCTGCCAGTGTTTGCAAACGCACGTGCACTGATTAAAAGTCGAAATAAGGCGAAAACAGAAACAAACTGGGAAACAAATATGAAACTTTTATTTGGCACAAACTCGGTAGACGGAGACTGCAATGCTCGCTTCCTCGGTTTGTCTGAAACGGAACTCACGCCTTCCGAAATCGGTAAGCGCGATCCCGGCATCACCGTCAACAACGGTGGCTCCCTCTCCGTCCTATGCGGCGACAACAAAGGCCTGCGCATCGGTGAGCGTGTATGTCTGGCGTTGCCCGACGACATCGAGTGTGCAAAATGGGACGGCACGCTTGCGCTGCGCTCCTACGACAGGCTCATTCGCAAGAAAAAACATCGAGAGGTGTTAGAAGCTTGCAACATCGCACCCATCGGCCGCGTCATACAAGACCCATGCACAAAATCAGGGCAACGCACTTATATTTTGTTCGATTGGCACCATACGACCGACTCAATGCCCGAAATCGAATCAATGCCCGAAATCGCAGAAGACAGCGACTCGAACTGAGACATGTTTTCTTAACAAAAATAAACGCGTGATAAACACGCTTGTTTTATCGGCCATGGTTAAGGGCGCGCAGATCATTCCACACGGCCGCGGCCATTTCAAACTGGCGCCGTCGAACCACAGCCTCGCGCGGCATACGTCCTTCGCGCACGCAACGCGCAAACAGTGTCGGTGCCAACGCCGCGGCATCGAGCGTCGATTGAATCTGCGCGGTTTCATTCTCTGCCTCGGCTTCTTCGATGGTCGCAACCAATGTCACCTGCGCGTTACCCTCATCTCCATCGTTCTCCTCCAAGGTCTCATGTTCGTCCTCATCGGAAGACGACGACGTCGCCGACGTTACCGCCACGCGCACAGGAGAAGAACAAGATCCTTCCAATGTTTGTGCCAATGCACTTGAAGGGTTGGCGTCGGGACTTCGATCGAGCAACGCGTCTATGCGGGCCACATCGCGCATCGCGCCAAGCAGGGTCCTCGCCAACTTCTCCTTGACGGATTCAAGCATTTGCGCGCATACACACACACAAACACACGCGCCTGTTGCTTCGCAGCAAAGCTGGCCGTTGCTCGAATTTATACACTGAACGGGTTTATAAGCACGGCAGGCTTTATACATTTGAACGTCATGCCACAAACCACATTGCAGGCCGAGAAAGCTAAATTGGATGCAGAGAAGCATGAGACAAAAGCGAATATCTGCCAATATTGCGGTGCACTACGCATCGGGGGTGGTCCCAGATCCCGAACAACCAAATACACATGTCGATTATGCAGCGCCGAGATGCACGCATCTGACGTAATCAGAGCGCTGCGTTTGGAAAATCCAGAACTTGCAAGCATCAAGGAAAGAGAATTCAATGAAAAAAAACGGGCGAGACAAGAACAAGGAAGGCAGTACATGGACAAATGCAAAGCTGTTGAAAAGACGGCAACTGAGAAAAGCATTGACAAAGAAGTCAATGCGAAAGTAAGCTCCTGGTACTCCAGAGCAAGGCTTAGTGGCCTTGACTTTAGACACCAGAAAGCCACGTTTCTGAAAGACATTCGTGACGTGTATAAAGCGAAAGGTGAGAAATATGCAATCAAAAAACTCAACGAAGACAAAAGGCATAACGCATTGACCACGAAATTCGGCATTTAAATGCACAAAACTCATCACTCTCCGTCGCGCAGCGCGAGCCACGTTTCGGCGCGTACCCAACAGCCGCTGTTTGCGTTGCCTTGCAACCCATTTACCCCCTCCTCGCGCGCACGCAACACCGCGAGGTCGGCGTACCGGCTCTTCTGACAAGCGCACGCCCGCGCGCATGCCACACGTACAGTGCACGCGCCATTGCGTTGCGCCTCTTCCATGAAGCGCACCATCATACTTCGATCAAAAATTAGCGGGCAACGCCAAGGATCATACGCAAAGTGCGTTGCGGGCTCCGCCTCGGCGCACGCCGATGGCGTCAGCTTCACCGCTTCGGCCCAAACAGGCACCGTTGCGATCGGCACACGCTCGCGCAAAGCCATCACGCTCACTTCGCCCAGTGCTTTCGCTCCGCTTTCTGTCGCGAAGGGTCCATCCAGAGCGCCTCCGCCTACGCGTACACCCCATGCGTCCAGATGTGCGCATTGCGCGTTCAACGTCGCCAAAGCTTCGCTCAGCTCTAAAAGATCCACGTCTGCACTCGCGTGCGCAACGCATCGCGCTGGCACTGCTCGAATCCCCGCCGGCGCAGACGCAACAACACTGCCGCCGGCAACGCTTCTCCGCTCCTCCCATTTCGTTCCTACGTCCTCCACCGAACCGGAATGCCGTCGAGTGACGAGTCGGCACCAGCTCACAAGGCTCGTCTCAGGCCCACAATGCTCCACGCATGCTGGCCCCTCCTCCGTGCGCACTTGGAATAAACTGGCCATGACTTTGGAGTCAGCTGCGTGCATAAATCTATATAAAGCGACCTCTAACGACGAAAAACAGTCGTAAAAAACACTTGAAGATCTGCTAAGAGAGGGCTGATTAAATCATCAATTTCTCATTTAATCGAATGTATTTCACAGACTTGGGAATGGAATCTTCATTCCACTTCACAGCGCCAATGCTTTTGTTGTGTAGCCGTATGCCGTCTTTGTTCATACACGGAAGTGCGTATTTGAAAATCGTCATCTGGTTACCATTCCAAGTAACTCTGCTCATATTGGTGCACTGTGAAAGTGCATCTTCATGTATCTGATTGTAATATTCGCTTAATTCCAGAAAGCCAATCCTTTTGGCCACATCCACAGAGAAAGATGCTTTCCTTAAAGAGATGTTGTCGGATGTTGGAGGAATAAGAGAAAGACTGACGATAGCGCCCCCATTTGCAGGGCTCTTATTTCTGAGATATGGCCACACGAGTGCTGCGCAGCATATATACGGCGTATCGGTCATCACAATGGGCAGGCGCAGTCGCCCGCTCGACGGAACGAAACGTGCGCTACGCCTGTTTCTGTCTCGTACACTTGATTCACCCACGCCTTGGCCGCGTCCTCGTGGCTGCCGCCTTCCGCCTGACTCCGTGCTTGCGCCGTCTCCCATGGCGGCAACGCCCTCGACGTCGCGCAGCGCGCGCACCCACACGCACAAACCGCTTCGTGCTTCCGGAGCCATGCAGCTACCTCTTTGCTCGTGAAACCGCAGGCGTAACCCTCAAAGTTGGCATTCACGCCGCTGTCGTGCGCATTTTGTGGCACCGCATACGCATCGGGTCCGAGCCGGATAAACTTCCTGCGCAACGCCGCTTCGCGCTCCACCTCGGCATCTGACGGTGCAGGTGTTCCTGCCTCGTGCCGCGCAATCGCGCCACGCGCGCGCATCAAAACGCCGCCATCCAAACTCGCACTACTTCCACCTTCCTTGTCGGAGATGGTGCGCATCACTTCAAACTCAACGGGATGCTGCCATCCAAGCGGCACGCGCCCGCGCAACCTTAACTTTGGAACACGTCCCCGGCGATCCCCCTCATCAAAGCAATACTCCTGTGCTCCCACCCCCTTCGCGTCGGCTCCAAACAGCTCAGAGAGATGGGCTTCCATCTCCGTCTTCCATCGCCTCAGCGTGTCATTGTCCGATCGCTCCTGATCGAGCCACAAATTTTCCCTTGCACCTATCGATCCCGCCGCACGCCGCCGCACCAACACCACACGCACTCGTTCTGAGCGCTCCTCAGACGCGTACCACGCGCGCACCGAGCGTGCATGCCCTAAGGCACACTCCTTCTTATTTGCTCTCTCCGTTGCCACGCGAAATTCCACGCTTCCCCATGTCCGTGCGATCCGCTCTAGTCGTGGCCCCAACACCGCATTCTCGCGCACCGCATCAAACACTGCCTCATCCACCTCTGCAGCGCTGCGCGGTCGCACCACAATCGCATTACCTTTCCATCCCACGGATCGCGGCACGCCAAGCACACATACTTCGAATGTTGGCGTTACATTGTCGCACTTCTGCTGCGCTTGCCCTTTTGCCATGTTTGTGCGTGTCGGTACACACACTAAGTTAGGATGTTAAATGAAGGGCAGGGTGAGCTCAGCACTTTGTCGAAGTGCTACTTAGTGACTAAAAACCACATGGGCATGTCAATTGGACCCATTGGGTTCGGAAACACCCCATGACACCCCCCCCCTAGCTCTAATATTTAAGCTTCAAAAAGTGCTTTGAAGTAGCTACCTGTGCAGAATCATAAAAATTCCAGTTAGGTGATTAAACATCTAGAAGCATGCACAACAATTAGTTTCAGACCACATGAGGTACCTACATAGTATATTTCAGACCAAGAGAACACGTCACCGTCGTCAGAATGTAGAAAAAATGCGATTTGTGCTGTCTTTTTGGTGATTTTTCATCAAAAAATGTGGTTTTTATCACAAAAATGATTTCTTGAAAACTACTAGAGCTATTGAGATCATCATGCGCCATATGGGGTACATGGGTAATGTATGACGGTCCGGGAGAACACATTTTCGGTGTTATAACGCAAAGCATCTGCAATTCATGCTGATTTTTAAATGATCTTTCGCTAAAAAAACGTCATCATGTGAGTTGAAATAGATGATGTTTACGAAGCATAGGAGCTACACAGATCATGACATGCCATTTGAGGTACCCACATAGTGCACATCAGTCCTAAATAACACGCTCCCGGCGCTAATGTGCAAAGTAATTGCAATTCAAGCTGATTTTTGGGTAATTTCTCATCAAAAAATGTGGTTTTGGTTGCTAAAAAGTGACATCTGCACATGAAGATGGTAGCTATTGAGGTTGCTGCACGCTGCTTGCGCGATGGCAAGCATACGCCGCCTGGGTTCGAGTTCTAAACCCCGCACTTGCACTCCGGAGGCTGCCCAGCTGCCTGCTGCACTTCGCATGATGTTTAATTTTTAGAACTAGAAGGAGTGCATGCCAATTCAAGTGCAACAAACAATCGGTTTCTGATTGTGGTAAAATTAGCGTTTGTCTATTGCAATATCTGCCTTGTGTGTCTGTTCATATGAGAACAAACGTACTTGAGATGTAGCCACCGCCATGCTGCCAAGAGCGGGAAACCGCAATGGGCGAGAGTGTGGTGAACCATGAAATGTGACACGAGAGGAGGCGCACAGGAGTGTGCACATGTTTCAAATCTACGTGTGCATCAACTTTTTTGAGGTTCACGGAAACCAGGTGCCAGCTGGGATTTAGCGCGGAAAATAAGTGGCCAAATCCCGGGACGCGCCCTTTCGGTCAGAGCGTCGAGAAATGCGAGTTGAATGATCACATTCCACTGAAAAAACTGCTCAATTTGGCACTCAAGAAACAAGAATCAGGCACTGTAGAGCTAAGAATGGTAACGGGGCTATGGGGCAGCAAGGCAAGGTGCATTGGTGCAATGTGCATCACGCCACGATGCCATGGAGGCAAGTGAGCGGATGAAAATGTCACTAGACCTGAGAAAGCAGAGCGTGCCAAGGAGGACGGTGTTGGCATCACTCAAGTGATTTCAGGTGATTCACAGAACCACCAGCAGTCGGGTTTTTGGCGTGGAGCCTGAACTTCCGAACCCTGCGGGGATGCAACTTTAGCTTTTACTTGGTAACCTGGGCCATCGAGCAGCAAAGCCACCGCTGTTTGTCAGCTGAAATTGACAATCGGCTGTTAAAAACTTGGGTGGTTCATAGAACCAGGCAGGTGCAGGGATGGGCTTGGGCCGCCATGGGCCCTGGCTAACGAAAACTGGACGGGCTGGCAATTAGCTAAGCGGCGGCAGTTCCGTTTGCCAATCCCAACCATCGCCCATCCAGCGCAGTTACCGCAGCCAGCTACAGCCAAAAATGTGCCACACACACAAACCAAGTGGTTCGCAGAACCAGGCGCCGGCCGGCTTCTAGGCACGGGAATGGCCAAGCCCAGCAGGGCCCCATTGTAGTTCCCTGCGTTTTATTTGGCCTACTCAGACAGGGAGCAGGCTGATTACCATACACACACACACACACACACAAACAAACACACACACACACACACACGTCTGAAACAAGTGCTCTTAAAGCCTCACAATTACTCGCAAACCCTCTCGATTACACTATGGATATTGATATTGACACTGATGCTGACACTGACATTGAAGCTGAAGCTGAAGCTGAAGCTGAAGCTGATATTGATGATGACGTTGAGGCCGATAATGATGTTGAAACTGATACTGGTACGAATACTACAATTGATGGTACTGGCACTGGCTCTAATGAGGTTGATGCATATATTGCTATTGATACCGAAGTTGACACTGATATTGAAACTGAAGCTGATGTAGATGCTGACATTGAAACTAACGACGGTGCTGACATTGACACTAATAAGGATATTGATACTGACACCGAAGTTGACACTGATACTTGATACTACACTGAAGCTGATGCTGTTGCTGACATTGAAACTAACGACGGTGCTGATACTGACACTAATACTAATACAGATACAAGTACTCACATTACACCATAATATTACCCTCGTCCTGTACTCATATAACCCCCATATTAACATCATATCTCTCGTATTGCACTCATACTGCTCTCATGTTGCACCCATATTGTCTTAACACTACACTCATATTACCCTCACGTTAACCTCGTACTGCTCTCGCATTACCCCGTATTACCCTCGTACTGCTCTCGCATTACCCCTCACATTGCCCACGTTCAACGTTCATATTCACGTCGCAAGGAGGCGTGGGGCAGGTGAATCACCTTTGTAACTCCATCTCTGGAGCTGAGCGCCACGCCCGATCGATCTGAGGCTGAAGGGCAACGTGAGGGCGTACCATAGACACTGTGTGCAGGGTTCAGGGCTTAAAAAAAGGGGGTGTCATCGTGGGGTGGGAAGACGCGCTGCAAAAAATCGACATCAGCAAATGGGTTACGGGTGTCGAGACTATGCGCATTGGAACCGCAAGGGTCGAATTAGTCTAGGACAGTCCTACCTTAGTCTGCGAACGTCGCGAGCACTCGTGCGATGGAACGACCTCTTCGTAACTGCCGTCGTAACGGTAATTACCTCACCCTCAAAATACAACATGCCACCGCGCCATGGAAACTTAAGCTCATGGCGCACGCTTGCGGCTCCAGGCCACTCACCACCAGGGCCGAGCCTGACACCAACAAAGGCACTTCCAAGCGAACATGTGGCCCCGCGCGCGGCGCGCAAAAATGGCACAGCTGTTCATTTAACATCCTACACTTATAACATCCACACTCACACCCATTTGCTGGCCGTTGTGTGTGAACGTGAATCATATATATATGTTCGCATACACCTTTGACCATAGACCTAGCCACATGGAAGAAGAACCAAACAAAAAATTTCGAGACAAATGCGCAAACGATGTTGCAAAAAACAGCTGTGTGACAGGCACCAAAATGATAATAAGTTCTTTGTCAAGCATCCTTGACAAAGACGGCAAATTAGTCAGACTTAAAAAATTGCGACAGCAACTCGGATCCATGGTTCAAGGAAAGCTTGAAACTAAAGACGACTTTGTAAAGTACGTGACATCGGTGACCGAGATATGTGTAAGCGAAAAAACAACGACACAAGATTCATACGACGAAGATTTGGAATTCACAGATAATTACAATATTTTTGAAACCCTGGACAAACTTATCTCCAAAATACGACACGAACCTGAACATGAATCATTCATCGACGTGTATAAACTCAACAAGGCCCTAACTAAGTTTACAACAAAGCTCCAAGAAGAAGATAAGGAAACTGAACATATCTACTCCAAAGAGAATCTAATTCGAAAACAAGAAGTGCAGTACAACAGTGCGGGTCTACTTCCAAAACAAGAAGTGCTCTACACACTGCTACGCAACCATGTGCTACCCAAACTGGGGAAAGGCAAAAGGCCGGATTCGATGTAGATGGATCCTCAAAGTATCTGTTTAAATGCTTATTTTGGGTAGAACACGCCGCACCCGCTACCAGCGCGCCGTCCTCGCCCGCGTAGGTGGCGTCCGCACTGCCAGCAGTGATAGGCGGATGCCAGCGATTGTTTTTTGCGGCACATGCACTGGCTTGCCAACGGCCAAAACACCAGCCAAAACAACGGCCGCGAATGCTTTGCATAAATTGCGTTGTCTTGTGAGCAATAAGGCGCGACGGAAGCATTTTCCCTTCCCTTCTTTTTCTCTCTCTCAATTTCTTTTCACGTACAATGGTAAAGTGCGACTACCACAAATATCGCGCCGGGAACCAGTTTCAACTGTCCAAAGCCGCCATGAAGGCACTTCTTATGGCGCAGCGCGGTGTCAGAATAAACGTTCCCCTTCGCTGCATTAACGGATACAGGTGTACCGATTTCAAGAACGAGCTTTGCGCACTGACTAGATATCAAGAAATTGAACAAGTGCAAGACAGGAAGAAGTGACAAGCTTGTGATAGAAGCCACTTGCGACGACGACGGGAGCCGCGCCCTACTCAGCAGCGTGTCGCTGCAAGACATCCACGGAAGGTACGACTGGGTGCCGCCTTCTAAGAATGCGCAAAAGGGCCATCTATCTCGCGCCATGGCCACTCCGAGCGTCGCGGAGAGCATTAGCCGCGCTAGGCGCATCGGCTCCATGTGGCCGCCTGCGCTGAAAGACGATCTCCTTCTCACGCTAGACGGAGACGGGACGAACAAACTGGCGTTTACACAGGCGGGATGGCCACTGCAGAATCAGATAACGTTTGAGATAGACGCGGATGTCGCCCTGTGCCAGACCCTTGCGGGATTTCCAAACGTGCGCTTCACGGGGAGCCAGCACGATTTTCACAAGAGATCGCTCGTGTGCGGCAAGAATTGCACACAGCCATTGATCGAGCACGTGCTGCTAAAGCGCGGCCCGGGTAATTTGCTGCTCTCTGAAAACGAAAGAAGCCGTGTCCGACTCTTGTACCTCGACTACTGCGGGGGACCAGTTGCTAACCAAGACCCTCCAAAGTGCCGTGACGCCATGGAAAAGGCGATTGCCGGGCTGTCAAACCTCCGACTCTTTGCCATCACAATGTCAAAGCGGCGGCACGCAGAGCTGTGCATCGAAACATACATGCGCACTCCGTATGGTTTTGCACTTGTCGAGACGTTCACTGGAAACAGCAAGGTCGTGTGTTGGCTGTTTCGGCGCGTCGACGGCGTCGTGCTAACGCTGAGCATCCCTCACTTGTGGTGGAACGGCTGTTCTCGCAAAGACCGTTTCAAGCTGCGCGAAGGAACGGTGCTGTCCTACGACTCAGAACGTGACAGATACCGTGTGTGGGTTCACGAAATAGACGGCGTGGTGGAGATGACGCAAGCGTGCGTTGACGCGTATAGGAAGTGAATTGTTTTCATTAATTTTTCAATTTTGTCTGCAGCAGCCCGGCACAGACAACAGGCGGATGCCAGACCACAGGGTGGAGTTGGTATACATTGAAAAGCGGAGCACTGCACTATAGAAGAGGATATGGCAACACGGCACATACCATCGACAATCACGCTAGATTTTTTGTTACCAACGACAATCACGCTAGATTTTTTGTTAAAGCTGGCCGCGAGGAACCCCACGTACATTATCACGGGACATGGCCGTAAAGAAATGTTTGCTAATCCAAGAGAGATGCATCTTCGAATTGAATCGTTCCTCGATTTTCTGGACGCAGCACATCCACGCTGGGAACAAAAGATCGTGCTCCTGTACGGAGGTATGACCTACGACAAAAGCGTCCCAGACGTTTCGCACGTTCTGAAGGAACTTAAACGCCGACGCCCAAAACGGATCAGGATCGTCGCAGTACAACCGGACATAGTCGCGAAGGAAGAAATGAACGCCGATGTGGATGGCGTTTTGTTTTTCAAAACTGAGTACGACTACAAAACGGTGCTGTGGTCGGGTAAGAATGCCGAGGGCGAAGCCGTAGGCTCATCCAAAGTGTGGTTTAGCCCAAAGATTGCACCACACATTAATGGTCTAATCGCATTTGGAGGAGGAACCATTGCAGCATATGAATGGGATCAGGCGGACAAACTGGGCATACAAAGATTGTTTTATCAGTGCCAAGCGCAAGAGTTCGAAGGACACGGACCATTTGGGGCCCTGTGGGACCATATCCACGGTGTCGAAACTGTGCCAGAACAATGAGCTCGCCACGGATATGCTCACGGACGCAATTAAAAATGCACTGCTCGCCAAGAAAATGTATTTATTTTAATGCGTATTTGGTTTAGCACATTAAATTTGTTTAGCACATTTTTGTTTAGCACATTCGGAGCCCGCTGTCGGCGATCCAGAGGCAAATTTGCGCAAAACGAAGCGGTGTGATGCGCGTAGCGACATTGTAAGTCGTCGCTTTGGCCGTGTCGCCCTTGAGGCCGCTCCAACCCCGATGGACCGCGTACACGACACGCGTGCCCTTGTGGTAGAGGTACACACCAGAGCCGCTCTGGCCACCGCGCGTATCGGCAACGTGATAAATCAGGCGCCCTTGCACGCCGTCCTCACCCGCGTAAGTGGCGTTGAAGGCGTGACGCATCCAAGGCACGCGACGCCAATCCGTGCTCGTGGGCGGCCGCACATCCGCAGGGTAGCCAGCGAGATTCCACCAATAGTTCGCTCCGATGCCATTGTCGTAGCCGAACGAGCGCCACCCAAAGCGTGTGCCGGGATAGTACTCCTCCACCTTTCGTGATTCCTCATCTGGAGTGCGACCCTTGAAGACTTCGATCAAACCGTAGTCATACTCGCGATTCTCGTCAACAAACCAGCCTCGCACCGTGGTCATGCGACGCCAAGCAAAGCGCGCGACAGTCCCATTATCAATGACTGCGCCGTTGTATGGAGCTGCGTAAACATGCTCCACATTGAGCCACGCTTTCTTATCTGCCAAGCAGTGTCCCGCGGTGAGCAGGTGTCTTTGGGACACCCACGTTCCGCTGCACGAACAACGCACGTTGCGATCGGTGCTGCCTTGGTAAGAGATACAGCCAACCTGGCTCCACGGCGTGCGCGCAACCTGTTGTTCGCTCACCTCTGTGCGCTCGTCGGTCGGATTAACACGACCAACGATACCACGCCGCTCCTTCGTCGTATACGACCCAGAAGAAGAATGTCCAGCTTTTGCACCGCGCACCCCCCGTTGCTGTGCGATCAGTGCCTCCAGCTTGGTAGCATCACCCCATTGACTCGTCTGGGACTGCAGGGACGCTTGCACGTCCGCATCCTTCTGATTTTTGCGCCACACACTCAGCACCGCACTTGGCTGCTCCTTACGCCAATACGACGCATGCCGAAAGCGCTCCGGCGCAGGCGTCGTGGACGTGGCGAAGTTTCCTGACTCCATTCGCTCGAGATCGTTAGCATTTAGCGATCGGAAATTCGGTCGATCCGAACTTGTAGTATTGGAGTAGTAGTCCTTGAGCAGCGCTCTCAGTTTCGCAACGTCATGCGTTCCACGTAGCAGCACCACACCGCTGCTAGCGCCATCCTCGCGATTGCCATAGCCACACGAACCGTCGCGATGGTACATTACACCGGCGCACTGCGCAAAGCAGAGGTTGCTGTACGTCGTTTGCGTTGCGACATCACACACGGGCAGGTATATCTTGATACAAATGCACCCATTTGGTGTCGGCGCAGGCGTCGGTACCGGTTTGGCACAGCGACCCTCCGTATACGCTGCGCCCGGTACCTCACAATTCGCCATGCACGCATTGTCGAATGTGCGATTACCCGCGACGCACACAGGTCGGTAGATTCGATGGCAAATGCACGGTGCGTTGCACTCACCCCGCACAATCGTCTTGCACGTATCACCAGACGCGGCAAAGCTGCACTGGCTATCATATGTGACGCCGGTGGCACGGCAGCACACCGGCTCGCCATTGGTCGGGCAGCACGTCTGCTTCGAGTAATCAATCACGCCATTCGCGCCACGGGCGCAGCACTTCTTCTCGCGATAAAACGTCTTAGCCTGTGCGCAAGTTTCGAGGTAACGACTCACTGCCTCATTGTCGCGGGACGGCACGATTGACAGCGCCCCGGAGAGCACAAGATTCTTCATGTTGGCGCTCTGCTGCACCGCGTAGGCCGATGCCGATTCGTACAAGACGCCCAGGGCCATCATGCGCTTCTTTGTACCGCCCTCGATAAACGTAGACTCGCCTTGTTCGTCGGGAGCCGTCAGCGTAATAACGCATTGCCCCGGACCGCTTTGAACTCGCTTGAACAGCGGTGTGGTGATTCGTTTCCCCTTTCCCGTGATAAAGTAGCTCTGATACACCCCGTAGTTCGCTTTTAGGGTCACACTGACGTAGATTTTCATTGCGCAATAATACGCAGGCGTCAATGGCAAACACCATGGTTTCACGGTCTTCGCCGATACGGAGAAAGACTTGGAGAATTCGCATGCGTAACGATCACTGCGTGCGTCTGGCCACGTGCAAGCGTACGGATTTGTGTTAGGCGTGCCACGCTCGAATTTGTACGCCTTCGTCGTGCTCGTATAAGACGACGAGCTGCTACTTCGTCTGCCTGAAGCAGACCCAGAGAGTGCAGGCGGAGAGAGCAATACGCCGATGTCGAGGATGCGCAGATACGGAAACGGGAGGGGACGGATCACGATGCCGTCCTGGTAGCACACCTCGAGATCACGTGCACTGTCAAACACGTCCCGTGCTTCCCACGCCATGCCCGTGGCCGGATTCAGGTCCCAAACCCGCCGAGCTTATCGGTCAGGGCTTCACCTCCAAAGTAGCCGTAATCCCAGAAATGGGCAGGGTCACTGTTTTGCCAGTCGTACCAGAGCTTATCGACGCCGGTGTGATGAATCCAAAACAGCGGATCGTACGGACTTCGAGAATTTCCCATCTGACCGGTGCCTCCTATCATCACTTGCGGCATGCCATGCGGCGCGCCCTCGAACCCCATCAATTGCTGATACGACGACGCAGCAAGGTACGAATTCACAGTGCCAAGCGACGGAATGGCGACGTTCATGCGACTGTTACGAAACAGGCATGGGTACGGACCAGACGCACCGTTCTGTGCCGCGCTCGATCCCAGCGCATATGAATTTAGATTCCACTGAGTGTTCAGCGGCTGCGTCGCGTCGCATCGGAATCGACCAGACGGCATGCCTCCGTAAGCGTCGCCAAAGAGATAGCTCGGCCCCGAATTTGACGCCTTGCCCAGCTTCCCCCAGATGTCGTCATGAGTGCTCGGAGCCTGCAATGGACATCCTACGCCCCCGTTCGAAGTCACGGTTGGATCACAGTGAGAAAGCCACGGAATCGCGTCCTCGTTACCACTGTCCTGCGTCCAGTCCCAATACGGCAGCATCACACACTTGTTGAACTGCTGCAGTACGCTCTCGTACTCTTTGAGATACTTGCGATGCCATGGGAAAAATCCCGCAACGCCATGCGCGCTCCCCGAATACGTGATGTGCTCCTCAAAAAACGTAGCCAGCGACCACCCCGCCGCGCCTGTGTCAGGATTTTGGCATTTCGGCGTCGCCAGCGGCAGCGACGCACCCGAATCGCTCGCAGTCGGGCACCCATCTTTCACCCAGTGCATCGCATCGACCAGTGAATCGCGCTCTGACGCCCACGTATATCGGATGTTTTTTCGCCGAGCGCAGGTATCCTGCGCGCACACGATCTCACCATTGTCACAGCTGCAGCGTCGTCCACCGCACCAAAAACGACGTCCGTGTTCCGCAATAATCTTGCCGTTACTGTAGTCCCAGCTCCCTACCGTTCCACCCGCCACGCCCGACGCGCCATCAACAAACGAGCGAGGTTCACGGCAATCACGATTACACGGCGACGTAGCCGTGCAGCAGCGACGCTCACAGCTCGCTTTCGACGTGAAGATACCAACGAGCACATTGCGTGTGCGCCGACATGAACCAGTGCCGATGTCGTGATACCATCGCGTTCCCGCGTAATGAAAATTCACGCTCGGTTTGCGACAACAATGCGCCCACGAAACCACGATATACGGCCGAAACGGCACCGTTAGTAACCCACCACCCTTCGTACGGAGTACGATCCGCAGCCTTGGCCGACACAGCATTACCGCGAGCAATGCGCGTGTTCGATCTGTCAGCTGGACGCTCTTCAGATGCGCCACATTCACGCGCACACAATTGCCGCCAGTGCGATCCAGGAAACCATCAAGCTCTTTCGCTGAAGCCTTCAGCTCCGTAACCCCTCCTTCGTCGTCGTTCAGCTCGATCCGCTCTACTCCGTCCCCTTTGTTAAGCAGACTCTTCGTAGACATAATTTCTTCGCTCCCCTGTAGCTCGACATCGACCATGCCTTCGCGCTCCGTCGCCCTCAGAACCCGCGTCGCATCGCTATGCGGCTTGGTCTTAAGGACACCATTTCTGATCGTGGGCAGCTTGCCGTCCGTATCCATGTTGCTCACACCCTCTCCGAGGCTTGGTTGTACCGGCTTCACGACATACTGCTTACTCGCGCTGGGCCGCGGCTCGAGAACACGTGTAGACACATTTGTACGCGCCATCTTGGCCCGATCCTCGGCCTTAAAGATAATCGCATGGCGCATTGCTGCACCCGACACCCCGTAAAGCTGCGACGTCACACCGGGCGAGCGCACATCCAGCAGATCCGGCTTCAGCTTCGCAAGCCGGGCATACTCCGCACGGGAGATAGGCAGCCACGTCGAAATGTGAGGCGCTGGGCAAAGTGGCAAAGCGACCAAGGACAGAAACGCGATAAATGCACCGGCTGTGATAAACCGAGGGCAGGGATGCATCTCAGCGTGCTCTTCCCGATCGTTTGCCAATGCAATATACTTTTATACCCATCTAACAGTGCTATTCCTACTCGCATATTTTTACCAATGCAAACTCTTTTGAAATGTCGATCGCGGGTTCAACGTAGTATCCCAAACGTCTTTCCACGACTTCACGCACAATAATTGACAAGCCATGTGTACGTGCAAGATCCATCAGCTCATCACGCATGGTTTTTCTGTCTACCTTCATATATTCGTGATAATCGCTTTCAGGCGTGGCGCAATGCCATTCACAAAAGGCTCTTTTATATCTTCGCAATGCTATATTTGCAAATTTGCGCACGCGAGGATTGGAACATCGATAGTACATTGTCACAGTTGTTTCTCTGCGCGGGCTCCTAGACCGATCCCGATCTCGCTCAGGCGTGGAACTGCG
>Ga0099797_100354_pt1 | contig 30200 bp, 17 predicted proteins | sample Uncmet_Sort48C_1_FD_89871 | JGI IMG/M metagenome (GOLD analysis project Ga0099797, IMG submission 89871) | Marine eukaryotic communities from CALCOFI LINE 67, Pacific Ocean - C012_Sort48C_1 | ecosystem: Environmental > Aquatic > Marine > Oceanic | place: Pacific Ocean: Monterey Bay | collected... | reverse complement strand
TCGTACCGGTAGCATTTACTACTCTGGGTGTGTAACTTAAAAATACTATCATACGCTCGTAATTCCCTTTTTGTCGTCTCATCTAATAAATCTCCCCTTTCGTTGCTTTCGTTTCAGTTTATTCATTCGGTCCAATATTGTGCCTTTATCCTGCTTTTTCCACGGCGTATACATTGGCGATGCGATTGTATTTGCTTTAGTAGCATGCATTGGATGAGCACTGGAATCAACGTATGGCGTTGTTGACGATTTTACCATAGATGGATAGCCAAATGTAACGATTTCTCTACTATTAAAAACATTATTATTATTCATATTTAATATGCTTTTGCTGATAATTTCTTTCTTTTTCCTTGAATATGCCTGTGCTAGTTTCGTTCCCTTTGCTTTATTCCGTTTCCTATTTTCACGGACAATATTTTCTTTTGCTAAAATCCACTCAGGTACAGTCTTATTGATCTTCCCCTTCATTGTTATACTTTTATTTTCCTTGACAACATCTGGTACAACAATGGTAGAAACATTGAATACATCTGGTGCATTAATCAAATCATCAGTATCAGCCACTTTTTTATACACTTTTGATTTATGGTTGGTATCCAATGCTACATCTGCTGAATTGGCTATTGCATGTGATAAATATAATGTATCGCTTTTATTAATACCGGCACGTTCAGCTTGCAAATGTTGATGAAGCATGTAACCGGACGAGGAAGTATTTGGCGTATCCATCATGTTGTTGGTACTGCTGTTGTTGCTATTCGTAGCGTGCATCTCGTTAAGTATTGGTGGTGTAGAAAATTGTCCCATTTCTTTCTTCGAATACAGGTTTTTATCCGTCTGTGTTTCATCACTTTTTTGTTTAATTATATTGTATCCTTTATGATTGGAAAACAATATATCCTTTTGTAAATGTTGAGTTAATTCATTGCTATTAACTTCTTCATTTGTATAGATTAGTAAGGAATTCTCCTCCTCACTATCAAATTTGTTATTATTACTGTCATCGTTCTGTTTTGATACGGACGTCATTAGTAATTTGTTAACTTGCGTATCGTTTAAATCATGCAATTCAATAGCAGTTGCATCGTATTGTTTTGAGAGTAGTTTCTTGTTCGTCGTTATAGCTTCATCGTTACTGGAATCGTAACGCTTCAACGTGTATTTAATTTCTTTAATGGTTGGCTGAAATTTTTGCTTACTTTTCTTTTTAACATTTTGTTTTGATTTGATCTTTTTCTTCTTCTTCTTCTTCTTTTTGTTTCCAACAATGCCAGTGAAACATGCCCCATCCCCGCCTAATTTAGGTTTCGCACGCCGTTTTCTATTTGGTTTGCTTTTCGATCGCTTTCGCGGCTTAGCCGAGGATTTATGCTTCCCTAGTTTACTTTTTTTTACACGTTTAGCATTTCGCTTTTTACTTCTTGTACCAGATTTATGGCTCTTCAGCTTGTTACAGTCCTCCATCGCATTAATAAAAATACGATTGGCACTATTTTGTTTCTTTTTATTATACAATTCTTCTGCGCGTTTTAATATTAATCTTTTTCTATCCTCAATAGTTTCCGTGTCGCATCCACCATTTTGTTTATCACTGCACTGCAACGCAGTAGGATTTAACCTTGACGATGTTTTCGGATGTGGTTTCTTCATTGCTGGTGCTTTTCCGGGCGTTCCAACTTCACATAAGACAAACTTAAAAAAATCTCCTGGTCTTTCAAATGAATCAGGTAGCGGTGGTTGCTTCAACTTTAAATGCTTATGATTTTCAATGATATTTCGTGATATTGAATCGTTACTAGCGGCGTTGTAACTACTATGTTCATTATACATAGTTAAAGATTGAAGAATCTCATCATATGTCAACGGCATTCCAACTTTTGCTTGGAATGGTGATGTTGGTTTGTTCGTTTAAACTGTACTCGGAGTCGTTGCTGTTGTCCCTGCATTTTGTTGTGGTGGTTTTGGTATCCGGATTGGCGCAGAAGGGGCTGGTGGTATATCTGCACGATCAGTATGCTTCCCTGGGGACGGCACATTCACAACAAGCGTTTTAATATGTTTACTTTTAGAATTTTGGCGATTTTTCAAATAGTTGAAATTATCTTTATTTGTTGGTTGATAATTTTTTTTTCGTTGATTTAGTTGAAAATGTTGACGCATATCATGTGTTTTGGCATGTATTGATTGGTTTCGTGTTGGTTTTACATGTTTCTTCTTCTTCTTTTCATTTTTGGTCGACGACGATCTACCAACTTTAGATATACCAAATCGTTTATTGGTTTTATTTCTGTTTTTCCTATAAATCTTCGACGCTTTTAACAAACTTGGGCGTGTTGTTGTTGTGTGGTATGCAGAATTCGTTGACGTCCACGGCAAGCGGGACAGCGAGGCGGTCGGCATGATAGTATTTAATTGCTTTCTACTTGAAAATAGAAGAAAACTAGACGATTAGCGGTGTGTGGAGTGGTGGCGGCATGAGGAATGTCACGAAGGAAGCAGACAACATCAACAAAAGGGATGAGAGGAGTTTGATTGACGCATAGTACGTCCCTGTTAATTATTTCCACCGTTATAATTTACTTAAGGTATGTGACATAGTCAAGGATACTATATAATAACACTGATAACAATACGAATAGAGATTGCTCATAATAATAATAATAATAATAACACTGATAACAATACGAATCGTCAAGGATACTATATAATAACACTGATAACAATACGAATCGTCAAGGATACTATATAATAACACTGATAACAATACGAATAGTCAAGGAAACTATATAATAACACTGATAACAATACGAATCGTCAAGGATACTATATAATAACACTGATAACAATACGAATCGTCAAGGATACTATATAATAACACTGCTAACAATACGAATCGTCAAGGATACTATATAATAACACTGCCTCTGACACGGTATTAAGGTATCATAAAAAAATGTTTAAGGAATTGTATCGACTTTTCACTTTTCACGTTCTCTCTTTTATAGAATGGACTATAGTTAGAAATGAAGATTTCTGTCTTTTATAAGGTTTCAATTACTTAAGGAATAAATTAGTTGATTTTATTAAGGTATTACGACTGTACATTTAAACTGCTATAAAGTAAGGTATTGTATCTACTTTTCGTGTTCTCTTTGTACTATGTATTATAATGAGAAATGAAGGTGTCTTTTCTTTAATGAGGTTGAACGTAAGGTAGATCTTTGTTCTTTTAAATCATTGATATTTTGTACTTCTTTGTTCCACCAAGTCTTAAAAAGCGATGTAACCTGATTTGACGTTGTATCGGGATTTTTTGTTCTCAAAACCTTGAATGCCTTCAGAATTTTGCAAGTCGCAAAGTCCCTGAGAAAAGACTGGAGTATATTCCCTTGTGATGGTAATAAAAAGGAGGTGAAAAAATGTATTTGTTCAAATGTGAAGAATGTTTCTTCTTTTTTTAAAATGGTGGTTTAAGCAACTGTTTTGTCAACTTGGAAAAGGATGCACAACTTAAACTACTAGGAGAGATTAAGAGAGATGTACATGATGGATGTTTTACAACACTTTGTGCATCAATATCTTTAACTTCTAGTTAGCAACTTTCTTGCTTTGATAACATCTCATCGACGAAAATGTTTCCTCTTCTTCTTCTTCTTTTTAAAATATAAAAATAATATAAAATTGAGATAGAGTGGGACGACGATGATGATAACTTTTGGACTTTGGACTACTGCAGACTTTTTTTTCCCCCTTTCTTTCGATATGCACTATGTAAATGCGTGTTAAATTATTCAGTGATACCTAATACTACAGTGTATTATTAATAATAATAAATTAATAATAATATTATTTGTTATTTTATAGTTAATAACAAAATCAGCAATAACAAATGCACCAGCGTTTTTTTACGAAACAACTGCAACGCTGAATGTAGAATATACATATACATAAACATATACACATACATACATGTATATATAATGAGAAGCCAACGCAGCTATTTTAGAATGAATAGCTTTTTGATTTTGGTGGGTATTACTTATCTAGCAGTTGTGGTAGCAACAGGGACAACTTCATCGTTGCGGCGTAGCAGTGCGAAATATAATAGCAAGAATATAAATACAAAAAGAGTAAGTGAGGGTAATATAGAAATGGAAGATACAGTTGGTGTATTCGCACCATCTTTCGTGCAAACTGAGGAAAAGGTTGTTATGAAAGGTAGTAACCCAGGGTTCCTGATGCCAAATGTACCGCACAAACGCATTAGGGAGCCATTTAAAATCGACGATAGCAACAATATACCAGCACATAAAAAAACGCTAGATTTAGCGAAGTTCGACGTCAGCCAGTTTACTAAAACTAATTTTGGACCTGCCAATGCGAACCAAAGACAAAACTTTCAATGGATTAAATACCGAGTCGCAGCGCCGGAAATCTTATCACTCCCATAACTTATAATAGCAAACATGTCCGTATATTCATACATAATATATACATATACATTTATATATATTTATAAGTATTTCCATGCGATACGCAACATGATATGAATTATAATATTATACACTACACACACGCGCGCGTATTTAATTTTTGATTTAATCATGATAATTCCTACTCCCCAAAACAATATAACAACTGAGTTGCTGCAATCGATGTCACCGTAAGTGTCAGTGCATCCTGATGAAGGAAGTACCGGTGGAGGTGCATCGATATTTTTAACACCCACCCTGGAAGCCTCGAGATCAATAATTTTCTTTCGATCCAAAGTCCATATTCGATCCAGTTGTATACGTATCATATATACACATTTTAAAACGCGAACGGCTTCAATGTTGTTTATCGTGCATGAAACTTGTCACATTGTACAACAACCTGTTTACGGTGTACGTCTGAAAACGTTCATACCTTGCAAGCGCCTGCAAAAATTCTACTTCGTGCCTATCAAAGTTGCACTTTTTTTTGCATTCAAATAGCATATAAATACCATAGTTTTACACCTCGTCTTTTTGTACTTAATTGGAATATTAGACTACGACGTATTATATAATAATATATATTATAAATTATTATTATTTTTTTTGTTTTTTTCTTCTTCGACAACGACGATTTCAACAAAACACGAAACACACATAATATACTTCATCTGGAAAATAGTTATCATAGAATTGGTATTGTTTCAAAGATTATTATTGACTTTAGTTTTTTTGTTATCAGGTGTTGATTTGACCTAGTGAAATAAATAATAGACGCTTCGTGTATATGTATATTGCAAACAACCTTTTTACGTTGCATTGAAACGCCTGTTCGTACAAATTATTGTGATATATTCTTATTTTTGCTTCTTTCACGTTTTCTGGAATCGTTTTGTTTATAATACTCCAATCATATTCCAACTTTATTCCACATGTTTTTGACTAATTATATTAGTGTGGTATGTGTCTTACTATGGACATTTTTTGTTACCTTTCCTTTACGAACAATGCAGCAGCAACAAGGTGAGTTGCTGTCCTACAGCGATGCTTTGGAAAAAGCATTTCAAATTTATCGTGCTGGGAATATAGTCGATGCACACCGAATTACACTCGAGCTTACGAAAGTTGCAACACAATATGCACATGCATTTAATTTTCTAGGTGTATTAGAACATGAGCGTAATGACCTAGAAAAAAGTATTCAAGCATATGATAAAGCAATTTCCCTAGATTCTACAGCGCTAGATTTTTATACAAATAAAGGGTATGCATTAAAAGCGTTAGATAAATGGGAAGAGTGTCTTGAAGTATTTTTGCACGTTGTTACACGCGACCCAACAAATAAATTTGCATGGAATGGATTAGGCTTGGCATACCATTATACAAACAATGAGGAAAAAAGTATTGAATCCTACAACAAAGCCTTGGAAATTGATGAAAATTACGCAGAAGTGTACTATAACAAGGGCGTTTCGTTAAAGTATATGGGAAATGTAGAAGCTGCTGGGCCAAATTATTGGAAAGCTATACAATTAAACCCGAAACTTTACTCTGCAATTGTGAACTTGGCGGCGTTACACCAAGAGCACGGAGACCCAGAGGAAGCTATAAAATATTTTGAAATGTTAACATCAGATGATGGTGTTAGCAAGGAATTAAAATTAATGTCCCATACAAATATGGGAACGCATTATTATGTGGAATATAATCGGCAGAAAGCAAAGTATCATTACGATGAAGCAGAAAAAATTATTCAATATAATATTGATAACGTGCATCAAGAAATGCAACATCACAAGGATCAAGAATTGGCCGATCTCTATAAAACTTACCAGCGTGACATGACAGATTTGAATGCCCACCGCAGCCGTTTAGCGGTATCAACATGCGATTGGGAAAATTTTGATGAAAATTTACATATATTAGTCGAGCAAATTAAAACACACTATCTAACCCAACGCCCGTTGGTATGCTGCACACCACTTATGGTTTTTGATACATTGTTACTACCAGTTACAAACAAGTTTCGAAAACAAATTGGTATTTCCCAATCTTTACGGTGGAGCGAAAACAAAGAACGCTACCCAATATTAACCAATCCACCATATCCAGTTGAAACATTTCAACCTGGTAATAGATTACGGTTGGGATATCTATCATACGATTTCAACGATCACCCGACTGCGCATATGATTGAAGGACTGTTCAAGCACCATCGTCGATACCGCGTTGATGGAAGTGCATATTCCTATGGCAAGAACGATAATAGTGTTTTCAGGAAGCGAATTGAAATTGAAATGGACCATTTCGTTGATATTGTAAAAAATACGTATTTAGATGCAGTCCTAAAAATTCGTTCGGATCAAATTCATATATTATTTGATTTGCAATGCCATACAAGAGGGAGTAGGCCAGAAATTTCCGCAATGCGCCCAGCACCAATAAGTGTGAACTTATTAATTTTCCCTGGAACAAATGGCGCTAATTGGTTAGATTATTTAATAGCAGATAAATACGTTGCCCCACCAGAGCAGGGAGAACATTTTGTTGAAAAATTAATCTATTTGCCAGATACCTACCAAGTAAATTATTACCCAATCAATGATTTTATACGTGGTGATAAAGAAAATATTTCATTAGAACCGCCTGGGATGAGAGACGTTTACTATACGGCACAAACAAAGTCGCCAAAACCACCAACGTGGGCTACTTTTGTCTTTGCAAATTTTAATAAAATCGATAAATTAGAGCCTGAGTCGTTCCGTGTATGGATGCAGATATTACGACGTGTGCCAGGTAGCGTATTGTGGTTATTGCAACCATCTGAGAAAACACGCGAGACAGATATTGAAGGTCGTATAGTGGCGGAAGCTGCTGCAGCTGGTGTTCATCGCCGCCGCATTGTATTTGCCCCAAGACGATCAAAGCGGTTTCATCTCGCAAGATTCAAATATGCTGATTTGTTCATTGATACGTTTGTCTATGGCGCGCATTCTACTGCAACAGACGCATTGCGTGGAGGGTTGCCAGTCTTAACCTTTCAACGTAATAATTTTGCTAGTCGGGTTGCTACTTCTTTATTACATAACGTTGGCCAACCGTATATGAGTATGCGGACTATAAAAAGTTATGAGGACACTGCAGTAAACTTGGCTACCAGCCATCGCCACATATTGAAAAAAATGAAATTCAAATTAACTCGAAAAGGAATGCCAAGTAAATATTGGCCAAGAATTCCTGACTTATCAAAGCATGATGCAAATAAATATTTATTTGCCGATGGTAGCTTACCACTTTTTGATATAAAACGGTATACGTATAAGTTTGAGAAAGCATGTCAAATCATGTGGGATGTGTATAAATCAAACGGCAAACCTATGAATCTTGTTATAGAACCGGGCACAGCATAATGTGTATGTGTATGTGTGTGTGTGTGTGTATATTATGCATATAATAGTAATAGAACACGCAGATTAGGATGACGGTTACAAATATTTATCAACAAAGTCAAACATGTTTTTTCTTCACTAAACTCCTGTGATTCGTATTTATGAACTCATCGGAGAGAGTAATTTCATACACGCATTTTTCATAAAATTTACTCACTTTTCAATCAACAGACGATGATTTCAAAAATAAAATGGATGCAAGCAAGTAAAATATGGGAGTTATTCAAGAATACATCTAATGAGGGAGTATACGGTATTTGTGTGTAAAGAGATATTTTATTTTGAGATATTTATTTTTATTATTTTACAGTAAATTCACCCTAGATGTAGTAGGTCTATAGTCGATGAAAATTTTACTATTTGTTGAGAGACGTATTTTCGTGTAGTCAATGCTCTGTACCTGCTATAATTCCCTCGAAAATGGATCGCTTTTAACCACGAAGCCTTTCCATTAGCAATAATATGATTAGCTATTGCAAAACTATAGTAAAACATGGCTTAAAATCGCGTTGCTCGAAGTCTCACCCAGTTGCACTGCACTGACCAAAATTGGTCATCCCAATTGCGGTACATTGATCAAAAGTAAAAGTAAAAGGTGATGGCCATTTTATACATTCATTCTTCATTATTGGCCGTCTCTATGCTCTATGGTCTTTAGCTGCCAAACGTATTTGATAGTGTACAATTTCCAATTATACACACGCACGCATGTTCTAACCAGAATATTGTTTATGATTGGTTAAATCGAATTGTTCGACACGGTAACGTCGAGGACTGGATGCTGCTTCAACTACCCTCACCAAGTACTAAGAGGAGGTGTACTAAAAGCATGGCGTAAACTACGCTTCGACAAAAAGTTTGTAGAAAATAGGTTGTCGTTTGAAAAATGGGTCCTGGCCTCTGCAAAACTTTCTGGAGGGGGCAACACCTTTATCTTTGTGTGTAACACCTTTATTTTTGTGGCCTCTCAAAGAAAAGAAAAGTTATTCGTTCTTCATTGTAAAAACGCTGCTGCCATGCGTGTTTCATCTGGTTATAATCGAAAAATGACCTACTTGTTACAAAGTGACTAGTAATTGCAGAATGTAGCATCGACAACGTAGCCTTTAAACGTGTAGTATCTGTATGGGTTGCCATTTTACGAACTTTCTTGGTAAAACCAACAAAATAATTCCATTAGCAGTATTATAGTGTATTGCCTATTATTATTATTGTGGTAATAATATTCTAACATATATTTATAGTGAGTAGTAGTTGTTGTTGTAATTTTATATATAAGTTAAACCTGCATACTACACGCGGCGACTCTTCAGAAACTTCAGTAAACGATTTATAAGCAACGTTATTCAGAGTTTTAAAACAACTATAGCACACTATACTACAACCAAAAGATAAGACGCATCTGTTTTATACTTTGAATTGAAAACAAAACTTTGTATGAACAACGAAGATAATATTACAATGGCCCCCAAAACCCCCTCAGATGCAGATACTAATACCGGTACTAGTGAGACCGTTGTCATTGATGGTGTTGAACCAAACACCACCATTAAACCAGCGGGATGGACGCCAGACTTACTGCTGCCACTCGGATCAGCTAATGGCACATTGTCCCCACTTACAAAATTAACTCCAAGAGATTTAGGTTTGGCCAACCAACTAGATGGAGGGGAAGACGTTACAGACGAAGTAGAAACAAAAAATATTAAACAAGAAAATATCGACACTATTAAATCCTTGTTGAATATTGATCAGCCAATGGCGCCAAAAGATGGCACCGAAGAAGGGAATGTGGAATGTCGATTAATTCATGAAGGAACGAAATGGTTCTGGCGCCCAAATATCCATTTGGATCTGCAAGTGTACGTATTAGAAAAAGAGAACTGTTATGGAGTGCGTGTAAACTGGAGAGATGAACATCTGGAGCTACCATATTTATTCCTTGATAAAGCAATAGTGGATACTAAATTAGATAATGATTTCATTACAAATGGACGAAAGTTAGCACCTCACGAAGCATTAAAAAAACAAATGGAAGGTCCTAGACGTAGCCGAATTTTAGATGAAGAAGAACAGCAGCTAGCGGATAAACAAAAAGAGGAGGAAATGCAAGAGCGATTTTATGAATCGGCAGCTACCGTATGTCTAAGTAAACTAGAACTACAGAAAAAAAAAGATAATGGTATAGTCCATGTATTTATCAAGGGTAGCATGTTAACTGGTGAAACACTAGAACTAGTTGCAATTGATGAGGAACACCAACAAAAAATTAATGCATATAGATTACCAAAGAAACCTTTCGTCAAACCTGTAAGTGCAAGTGTTGCAGAATTTAGGCGTATAAATAAACTGTTTGAAACTCATATGGACAAAGCAAAAGAGGCACGTGCAAGTGCACAAGATATACATCAGGCGCAAAATGATGTTATCAACATGCTAAAAAACAGTATTCGTCACACAACCCCAAGTCTTGGTCGCTCTAAATTTGGCAAAAGAGTATTATCTGGTATGAAAAAAATGCATTTGCGCCAAACACAAAATGTCCTTGCGGGGAATGGCCAATAGAAGACATTGGTATAGATGTAAATATAATTACATTTCTATCAGATGTTTGATGTTTGTACGTATTTAAAATTGGTAAAACTTAAATACTGATAACTTTGTCAATAAATGATATGATGGTGTGTACAGATATCATTCAATTCATGTGAAATATTACCATCTTGGATATAAAAAAAATGCTTTTCTCAATATTAAGCGCTATTTATGTTGTACGCGCGTATTTTAAAATGTTTTTTATACCAATTTGTATGATGTATGTACACAATACACTCACGTAATTTAAAAACTGGGTTATATTGATACTGAAATATATAAAGCTTATTATAAAGTTAATTTTTTTTGTACATATAACTACTTATCTTTTTACCTCCTGAAAAAAAATACTCGTGTGTACATGATATCATTTTAAAACGTATATATATATATATATACTCGTATATAATTGATTCTTACTCAATAATCGTATTATTATTAAAAAAGTTATTTATTCTTATAATGTGTTCAAAAGTTTTATTCTTAATGTGTTCAAAAATTATACACATATACACACACATCACACTCTATTTTTCTTTTGCCACGTCAATGTCTTTGTTACTATCTACATCACTTGAAAACGTGTCAACATATCTTGATCGTAGATGATTTGGACCACGTCGTGTTGACATAGAAAAACGATTTCTTTTCTTTTGCTGCGGCGAATTATGGTCGGCATTTTTCTTCCCGTGGTTGTAAATATCTGGTGTTTGACTACGCACTGTATTCGACGAAACATCTAACATATCTTCGCCTTCCAACGATTGAAAAGTAGAATTTAGCATACCATCGCTTTGACTTCGACCAGTTTTTTTAGGACTCATTCCCTTGGAGCTCTGGGGCATTTCATTCAGATTCAGCGATGGCGATATCGTATCTCCCTTGTTGTCGCCATTTCGACGACTGATTATAGGCGACGCTCGAGGTGAGTTACGTGGTGAAGGTCTTGGTGATTTTGATTTGTTTTTACCCATTGCTAATGCCAATGCGACTTCCGGCGGTGGAACTAAAACTGAGTTAAAACTCGGTGATTTTCGTCCACCTTTTGCTGCGCGAGGGGAGACGGATGGCGGGGGTGTTGGCCCTAATTCTGCATCTGTCGGAGGCAGTATTATCGACATTGGTCGTTTATTGTTGCGCTGCTTTCGCCTTGCACTTTCAGGTGTTTTTAAAAGTTGCTTAGATTGAGTAGGCAAATTATCGTGTGCTGCATCAGAAATGACATTTGACGGCAGACCATTCTCTGTGACCCACATTTGTAACTCTTTATCATACACATATTTATTTTCATTTCCTAAATTCGCTACGACTGCTGTATTGCCAGATACTTTTGTCTTGCCGACGGATGTATCACTTCCGGATGTGACTTCCAGACTGGATGATTTGCTATCAGTTGCCCCGTTATCAATATCAAATTTACCACCATCATAATTTTGGTCTTGTTTGTTGCCAAAAAAGGCTCCAACGGTAGAAATTACACCCCAAAACTTCCATGAATCATGGTCTCTGCCGTTGGTTGGCGACGTACCACCCAAACTGGCACTTCTAGGCCGTCCCGAACTGTTCTTAAGGGTACCATCAGTACTCATAGGTTCATTTGTTTCATGGTGTAAATCTATACCAGTGACACTGTTACTATGTTTTAAAACTTCAGCGTTTCGCACTTCTAACTTATTTATTGGTATTGGTTGCAATGTAGTACTTTCTTTGTCTACGCCCATATCAGCCCCAGAAGTGCCAGTATCGGAAGAATACCCCGTAGATAAATCATCAGCAGACGATTCGATTCCCATCGCATCTTCGCCAGCATCAATGCAACGCAATAATTCAATTGTGCGCATCAATTCTGCAGATGGTTTTGGCTCCTGCATAGCTTTGGTAAGTGCAATATCCACAACACTTTCATCATTACCATTTCGTGCATCAATCGATGCACCGTAACTGGTTAGTAATTTCGCAATTTTAAAGTTGCCTTGTTGTGCTGCCAAATGTAACGGTGTGTTGCCGTTACTGTCTTGAACTTGTGGTGAAGCAGCAGTCTCTAAAAGGAATTGTACACATGCTACATGCCCATTTTTCACCGCTACATGCAGTGCTGTATTACCGTTTGCGTCACACTCATCTACATCAATTTCTTCACCATCACCAGTCCCTTGGCTATATAATACGCTTAATAAATCAACATCACCATCCATACATGCACCATGTAGCAACAACCGCTTGGCAACAATATTTGAAGTGGGAGCTTCTTTCAAAACAGGTTGTTCTGATGACATTATCGCATTTTCAAAAAATTTACCCCATACTTTACCAATGCGCTCAGCATCTGTTTTTTTTTCAGGCGTATTATCTTCTTGAATTCCAACTTTTTCTTCGTCATCCCTTACTTGTAAATTTTCAACATTCTTATCGTTATTAACATCACTATGCTCTAATACATTAACATCATATTCCTCCTGTTGAGCTTCGTCATTTATTACTCCCTGCTGATCTTGCTGTTGAAGTGGTGTTACACCAATAGGATTCTCCCAGCTCGATTCTCCAGTTTCTTTATTATAATAATAAACTGCCCCTTCTTCAGAAGTGTAACCGACCCATGGAGACCCGTTGTGCTCCCATGCTTGCCATGTATTGATGTCGACTTCACCCGTTTCAGTGTAACTCCCATCTTCAGAAGTATATGATACACGCCGTGTATGGTCGCCCCATCGCTCATGTATGGAACGCTCATTATCTTTTGTAACCGATTGAGCATTAGTTGCATCTGTTGCACCTTCATATTGGCGGTTATCTGCTGCGGATACATTTAACTCTTGCGTTTGGCGCACGGGGTGCTTTTCTGTTTCCGATTCCTTTTCGCTCTCATTTTCACCTCGCGGTGTGTGGAACCCATCACTATCACCGTCTCTAGGTGTATGAAATTCTTCCTGTTCTTCGTGTTCTTCGTGTTCTTCGTGTTCATCTACATTCTCTGCGTTATAAATACTTGCATCTACTTCGGCTATTAATCCATCTGAGTGATGATGTTGCAATGTGTTATTGTTACTTTCTTCATGCTGAACGATTGGGTTCGCATCAATGTCTTGATGTACTCGTTGAGTTATACCCACTTCATGGGCTGAACCGTTGTCAATGTCATTATTTGTATCATTTGGTATCAACATAGTTGGAGGGGCATCATCATGCACAATCCCATCTTGTTCGTACCCACCGTATACATTATTAGTAGCATGATTAATCTCTGGAATTGTGTTCGTTGTGCGAAACATTACTTCGTTTCCAGAACCTGCCTCATTGATCCCTTTATTTTCTTGTTGGATTGGTAATAGGTTCCTCTCAATAATTTTGTTGTTACTATTATTATTATCATCATCATCGTTGCCGCCGTCGTCGTACGCATTATTATTATCACTATCAATTAATGCAATATCATCGATAGTAGTACCTCGTGGTGGTGTAGATGCTTGGGGTTGATTAGGCGGCGGCAATGGTAATGATGCGGTAATGTTAGACTTGATAGCATTTGCAATGGCTAGCTCGTTTTCCAGTTGCTGTATCCGCGTTTCTGAAACACCATTTTTACTCAAGGTAACAGCTAACCTCCTTTCGTATTTCTCAAGCGCAGCAGCATATTGTATCGTTTGAGTTTTTAGTGAATTCTGATTCTTCTGATATTTTTCTTCTAATATTTTATGTTTTTGTACATCCGTTTGCAACTTTATTACTAGTTCCTCCTTAGCCTTTTCGCTTTTAATCAATAAATCTTTAACTGCTGCTAAATCGCGAACGGCTGCATTTCTTACTTTTATGGCGTTGTTCAACTCGGAACGCAAGGAGTTGACGGATAAGGTTAAAGCTGCTTCACGTTCATTATTCTTTAATTTTAAATGCATGAAATCTTGACTCAATTTCTGCTGCTCTTTTCGAAACGTTTCCATCATTATCTTCGTTTCCCTCAATTCAACTGACATGGATTGGATACTGTTTCCTCGTTTTTTTACTTCTCTACGTGTTCGATCAAGTTCTTCTTCTACCAATACTAAGCGACCTTTCAAATCCGCATTTTCCTTGATTGTATCGTTGTTTGACTCTACCAACTCGTTATATTTTACCGGATCTATCCCATTGTATTTCGTCACACTACTAGCAATTCCAGATACTGATGATGGGGTATTAACATCAAAAAATGATGTATGGATGGAGCTGAAATCGCTGGCAGAAGAAACGTTGCTATCGTTTAAATTATTTAACGTGGGCGTTTTTACGGGTATGTTGCTTCGTTTGGAAAGGCTGGGTGTCCTTCTATCTAAATCGTTCACAGTAGTCGTTGGGAATGTCGTAGCGGCGTTATCGTTTATTTTGCTCAAAATTTGGGACGATAAACGTGGGGAGGGGCTATTAGCAGCATGACTATTGCTTGCCTCACTATCACTGTCGCTAGAAATTAGATGTGACACATTGCCACCGCCGTTAATTGGTGTAGTGGCACTACCGCCTGGCAATGGGGATACGAGGGTACTTGATACTGGCCTTATGGTATCGACCACCGGTTTTCGAATTTCAGATGCCAAACGACGTTTTGGCAAAAGTGCGATACGCTCTGCACACCATTTTTTACCTGCATGTGTTGCAATTTCTTCAACGGTATACCCTTCATTGGTTGGAGTATCCAGTGGTGCACCATATTCAGCAAATTGTATTATGCACGAAGCATGTCCATTCCTTGCTGCACAGTGTGCTGGCATCTCACCATTTATATTCCTTGTCATTGGATTCGCACCGAATTCTAACAAGTACTGGACACATGGCAAATCACCGACGACCGCAGCAAGATGCAGTGGTGTATTTCCACTTTTACTCTGAATATCAATCGGGCAGCCCATCGACCGTAAATAGGAGGCAACATCAACTGAATATTTTCCATTTCCACCTTTACATGCATGGTGCATAACACTATTTCCTTGCGCATCATTTGCTAGTGGGTCAGCGCCAGCCTCAAAAAGCATTTCCATTCCAGCAAAGTAGCCTTGCGATGCTGCTATATGGAGTGCAGTTCTGCCTGCCCTGGCATCAGGTGCATTTGGGTCCGCACCCTCCCGTAACAATTTTAAGACGTAGTCATCACTGACATAATTATAGGATACTGCGCCGTGCAATGCGGTATCGCTTGCTGGTAATGTTGACTGACTTCCGTTGGTCTCTACATTAACGCTCGTACTATTTTCATGAACTTGTTTGGAATGCTTATATTCCACAGGTGTACTAAAGCCTTCGCTTATTGCTGGGCTACTTAACGATGGTGCATCTAATTGTTGAAGATCTTGATCATGATGACGATTTGGTGTCGACGTATTTTCATACGTTGTACTCGATACATTTGATTTCGGTTGCGTTTTATGATGGTGGTGGTTTGTAAATTTAATTTGCGAAGCTTTTTTATTTGCTATGGTTGTTGGTGTCAAAATTGTATTGTCTCGCAGCGCAACATTCGCAATACTCTTCTTTTTATGTTGGTGTGCCGCCGATACTTTTGTGCTTTTTCTTGTTTTTTCACTACTTTTGTATGTGGTTTTTGGTGGGACAGGATCTGATACATTACTTTTATTGGATAATGATGATGACGAAGGGGAGGAGGACAAAGATGATGGTGGGCGGGATGCAAACGGTGATTCCCATTGTGATTCACCTGTTTTGTTATTATAGTAATATGTTATACCATCGTCAGTGGTGCACGTCGTCCATGCCGACCAAGCAACTTCTTGCGCGGCGTCGTAACCGAGTGGACGAGGTGATACCTTCGAACGATTATTTACGGAACGAAAAACTTTGTTGCTCTTATTGTTACTATTAGACTCTGTTAAAGACGTTGTTATCGTATCTGAAGGTGATGGGACTTTGATCCTTAATTTATTTTTGATAGTTTTATATGATTTGCCACTATTGAGCGAACCATTCGTTTGGTACAATGCGTTCGTTTCTTTTAAATTGACGATATCTTGCTGACGTTTATTTAAAGATACAATTTGTCGCACTTCGTCATCTTCTGTTTCTGTGCTGGAATCTTCCGTCATACTTTCATCTGTTTCACCACCCCACGTAGATGTGTACTCTCCTGCGCTGCTTTGGGAGTACCGCCCTTCATCATCATTCTCTTGCACTTTTCTTAATCGCCCTAACACTTCAGGCGAAACCATTAAATTGTTCATATTATTGATATTGTTGTTAATACTATTATTGTTATCATTGCCGTTCCCTGCACGTTGCTTCGATCCCATCGAATTACTATTGCCAAGATGATGATTGTTGGTAACTCCTAATGTTAAAGACATTAAACTTTCATGCGTATGCCGTTTTATCCTAGGTGGCGCTTTCGCATTTATATCTTGTTGTTGTGCGGAGGGTGCAAATAGTTTTGGTGCATTATTTATTTGGGGCGCTTGTGGTTGGCGCGGTCTTCTAGATTCTTGTTGGTCATCAACGTTATTGTTGTGCTTATTGATTTTACTTCTAATAATAGTATTATCTATACTATTGTTTACATGGTTATTCTTGTATTCATGATTGGGCTTATTTGACTTATTTATGATCTTCTCAGCACCGTGAACATTTATACTTTTGCTGTTGTTGTTGCTGCTGCTATTATTATTGTTATTAGCATTATGCGAATCATCGTGATACTCGCCGCCTTTCTCATGGTTTTGACTCTTGTTACTTCTATTAAATCGTTGTTGCTGTGCTTTGATTTGTTCTTCCAGTGCCACTTGTTTACCAATTTTAGTTGCTAAATCAAATGACTTAGAAAGTTCAGCAACTAATGCATCTTCGGTTTTTAATACCGATGGAGTCGGCGTCGAACTACGCGTTGCTGCTAACAGTGGGGATGGTGTGTTATGATTTGAATTATGCCCACTCCCGTTGCTACTTGTTGAACTAGCACGGCGCCGACGAAACACTTTTTCCATTTCATTCTTTTTGTAGTTAGAATTGTTATCATCTTCTACTTCACCTTCTTCTGCACCAGAACTGTCTAATTCGTCTGAATCTGAGTTGGAAGAATCTGATGATATTAAATGCGAAACATTTCCTCCAAATTGGTGGTTTGGATGATGAAAAACGTGTGATCTATTACTATTGATACTACTATTGATAAGTAACGATGGACTTGTGTCAGGTGTTAATTTTTCCCTCTCGTAGTTATCAGTATTATTGTTATTATTATTATTTTGTTGTTCTTGTTGTTGCATTGGTCTTGAATAATATTGGTTATTATTGTTACTCCTGTTCGCATTATTAGTGGCGGCATATTTAACACCATTACTATCTAGCTCACCAGCGTATTGATAATATTCTTTGTTTTCAATGTCACTACCAACATTTGTCACACCATCAATGCTTTTTGAAAATATATTAACAGGAGTTAACGTACGCTTTGTTGCGGTTGCAGTAGCATTTGGGGATAAACGCCCGGACGTTGTAGATGCTATATTATTTGTCGTCGACGACATATCGACCAGCCTGCCTAACTCTGTCTATTCGTTGCTCTATTCCACCACCAACCAACGATACCGATTCTACACGTTACTGCACCGTACGTGTTCCGTATACTCCATTTGCAAATGAACATTGCCAATCTTTTTAGTTGTAGTGTTATTTGCTTGTTGTGTTGTGTTATATTATTTTATTTTAATTTTATTATTATTTATTATAGATTTTTTTTTATTATTTATAAAAAATATAATAATAACAATAATAATAATAATAATAAATAATAATAATACTAATAATAATTAAAATATAATTTTTTTTGAAATAAAATAAATTACAATTGTTATTAGTGCATTATTTAGTATAAATCGTTGACTATTATTATTCACTATGAAAAACGATGTTTTCAAAAAATTTGCGTAATTTATATATATATAGGAAAAACAATGTACAAACCCTTAAACAGGTTGGAATGATGGATGGTTAAAACATCACAGTCTGTGCAGGTAGGTCCTTGCATCGCCGTGACATAGTGAACACGTTGAAACCAAACTAATACTATCCACCTTAAACGACAAGCAAGATTTGAATTTTCTCCCTCTTTTTCATAATGCCATAGTGAACAGTGCATTCTATCGAATAATACTAGTGCAAAATTCTAATTCATGCCTATCAACTTGCGACTTTTTTTTACAATCAAATAGCATATAAATAGCAGCTAAGTTTGGATCATGAAAAAAATGGACACCTCTGTCTTTTTGTACTTAATTGGAATGTTAGACTACCAGTTGAAAATAAATAATAAATTAAATTTCATAATTTAAAATACATTATTATATTTAATATTAATTTATTATTATTACGTAATTATTATTAAAAAACAACTTAAATTGATGAATTTATTTTTTTATTTTTTATATTGCATTGTTATTAGTGCATTTACATTTCCTTCCCAAACAACGATCACTTTGGTAACGCACGCAGGTGTACTGGTACAGTTACGACCCCAGAAGCAATTACTGCATGGAAGGTGAAGATAACGGATATCATCTCCCTACACGTAACATCGTGAGTCAATAGAAGTGACACTACCGCCCCTTTGTATGTGTATTTCCTCTGGAGAGAAGCACTACACAATACACTTGTGTTTTAAATTTGTCGTTAATCTATATTAAAAAAAAAAAAAAAACGTGTTATCTATTTTAATAATTTCATTGTTCCTCTGTTTTTTGTTTATTTGAAGATTATACAACCATTTCAATCGATGGACGAATATAAATTTGCTATGGTGAAAGAGGAAATCTTTGTTCAATCAAAACGTGCAAGAGTAGAACATGGAGATGGTAATAGAAGTACAACTGAAAACAGTAGTTTACCACCACCTAAACGTACGAAGGGTGATAATATAAAAAAAAGTTCACCGTTTACAGCAACTAGTAACAATTACAACAAGAGCAATGGCAGCAATCCTAATGACAACGCCAAACTACACACCGTGATCTGCAATGATAATAGTAGTAGATTACCAACGACCATTATCCATAGTATTACCTCTACTATAGCAAATAAAGGTGATGTATCCACTAGTATTCCTGTGAAAAATGATGAAAATAAGACAATAACCAATGTTGATAGTGACAGTACACTTGTTGCAAAGTACGATAATGCAAATAGTAAATCCAGCGGAAAGGGGCAACATGCGCCGTTGCAAAAAACAACCCATATATTGCCCATTATGAAAATAAATGTACCAAAACTTTCTATACCAACGTTGGGAAAGGAAACATGTTTAGAAACATTAAAAACACAATCTGCACATATATCGACACCTCGTTTCGCTGATTATACTACAAATAAAACAAAAAAGAACGTATCGTCAAATTTATTACTGTTAGCTTCGTCACCTACGACGGAAACCGATAGCGACACCACTTGCACCAAATCTACTACCACTACCACCACTACTACCACCGACAGCAGCAGCATTGAGAACTCAAAGCAGTACCTAAATGCGAAGAAGGAAAAAATTCAAACAAATTTACATCGATTTAATATTACTAAAATTCCAAAAACAAAGAATACAACCAATGGTGTACCTGGAGAGAGAAATGTGAAACTGACAGAGCGAGCAGTAATGCAATCAATCGGTGCCGTCACATTTCCATTTTGTACAAATATACTACAAAACATTTGTAATAGCGCATTGGATACTGATAATGGAGCACGTGTCGTCCCCACAACCACTCATGTTACAACTACAACGGGAACAACAATATTACAATATCCTCGCGTATTAAATGATGAATTTACACTACATTCCGAAAGTCAAGCACATGTTGTTCGTGTTGTGGAACAAGGCTCATTATTAGAATTACGAAAATATCGCCAACAAAAAGCTAAAGCTTTGTTAAAGGAAACAGTGGATGTAAAAAAGAAACAAAGCGATGATAGAAAAAACATTTTAGCATTGCGCAAGAACAAAATACGCGAAGAGGCAAATAGAATCTTAAGGATGAGAAGATGCTTGAGAGAATATGCGGGTCGAAAGAAACATGAACGTACGTATGCGCATTAGTATAGTAATATACTATCTACAAATATAAACATATTCGCCCAATTAATTACTAACCATTACATATTGTAATATGCAGGATTAAAAGCAGAAACAGAAGCAGAAGCAGCTTCTAAATCAACTCAGGTAACGTCAAATCCTAGCACAGATAAAGTACAAGATGGTAATTTAGATCATGTAGCATTCGGTAGAGTACCAATTCGTCAAGCATCATCAAACTTACATGATGAATCAACTACCAATAAAAGAACATCAGAAGTAGGAAAACCACGGATAGAGAATCCTGACGAGCATGATAGCAATAGTACTACCACTTCCACCATCACCAGTAGCAGTCACCGCAACGCGAACAATGTCACTAAAGTCATACCAATAAATATTGTGGACTCGCATGATAACGAAACAAAAAATAACGATTGTTATTTATCCATCTTACATGGCTGCTTACACGCCGAGGATGATTCCACGGAAGAAGAGAAAAAAACTCAATTATCGTCTTCCGATTGTTAAAAATATTTTTAATATATATCTCTGTAAACAATATATAATCGTAGTTCGTAATATATCTAGATAAAATACATCTAGAGAGGGTAAATTTACTGCCTTGGAGTGTGAATTAATGTTCATATTGAAGGTGACTCAGAGGAAGACAAAATGTCTAACTTTTGAGTCTGGGTTCTGCTTGATTATTGTTTCTTCTCCGTTTGTTCGATTTCATTCGGGTTGCAATGTTGTCTACATCCAGCCTGATATATAATATATAACACCTTTGTATTTTTTTGTACGCACATTAAAATAATTAATACATTTTTATTTTTTTTTGTACTTCGTACGAGATACCTTTTATTAAATTATTATATATGAAAACAAATTCAAAATACGCGCAATGAATATTTTATAATTATTTACTCTCCTCCCTTCTGAGATATAATTGCATTTTTTTTATCAACAGAAGGTGTTGAAGGCATCGATGTACCTCCCTCTCGGTACTTCCTTCTTGAGGCTATACTGTGACACTCTCCACTCACAGTCAAATCAATCCCAGGAACTCATTTATTGTATTCTATTGAGGAGTTAGGTGGCCATATTTTTCTCGTAAAGAGTATTCTATTGAGGATTCAGGAGTATAAGGTGGCCATATTTTTCTCGTAAAGTATGTTATTTTTCCAAGTACAACTTGAATCTCCTAATTACATACTGTGTCAGCTTATCGCTTAGTCTACCATTTTATACACCTATTAGTAGGGAATTAGACGCAAAATAGAGGAGAGAGTTGATGAAAGAAGTGTGCAAGTATATATATTAAGAGAGTAGTGTTAAAAAGGGGGAACTATATATATGCATATACATGATACATGTACATCATATACGTGTGCCAAACAACCGTGTATATACTACTGCACAGCATCCAGTGAACAGAGATTGTACATTTCAGTACACAGTTTGCTGCCACGTTTTGTTTCACCATGCATATGCCATACAACACCAACTTTATTATGTTGCATGCCGTGAGCCTGGTCTGCGTGTTGTTAATACTTGTTGTTGTCATATCGGCGGAACCGCAGAAACCTGAACCTGCACATATAAAATTGTCAGCTGGTGTTATTAGTAAAGTGAATGATCCAATTGCATATGCCAAAGCGCACCCAAATGATCAACAGCACGCATTACTTTCAAATACAAATCATTTATATAAATCTAATAAATTTCGTTATTATTTAAATAAAGTAAACAATGATCGATGTGGTAACAACGGCTGCTGCTGTTGTTTAACAGAACATTCTAGAACGGACGGTGACAAGTATATGAAAGATGGTAATGGAAAACCAATAAATGATTGCCAAAATCAACGCCCTGCAATTGTACAGATGAAAAGCGGATATGCAGTGGTTTTTTGTAAGTAACAGATACACGACGACCCCTTCGTGTGTACAAAGCAAATATGTGTTTGTTGTTTCATGGCAAACATGCGTAATACTCACATTTCTTTCTTGAACGATACTAACATCTCTATAAAATTAAAATATCAATAATATATAAAACGCTACAGGCGAAACGGATTGTATTGATACTATCAATGGGAATTTATTGCATGGTGAAGGCGACTTTATTAGTGATGGAAATATTTGCATGAACATGTGTGATAGGAAAAACAATAATGGTGACAGTGCAAATGATTTAAATAGTTAGAAAAAACCGTAGAGTGAGGAAGGGTCCTGTTTGTTGTGTGTTGGGTATATAAATTAACTTTATAATTATAATATTTATGCGCCTATTTCAACTTTTTATATCAGAGTATGTAAAATATATTTACGTAAAAAACAATTACTCTCGTAAAATATGCAACTTTTTTTATGTGCGTATTTCAATTTTTTAAATAAGTATGCATATATGTAAAAAACAATTACTCGTAAAATACACACATTTTTAAAAAATGAATATCATAAAATTAGAGTTTATACCAGTGTGCATCTTGGGTATTGTATTTTTTTTTTTAAATCAGTTGTTAAAAATAATAATAGCTTAACTTGCGTTTGATCCCATTTGTAGTATATACGAGACTTACATACTTGGAATTGTATGTTTTGCGCTGGCAGTACTACCGCCGACGTCCATTTCCATTGTCAGCATATCATTATCACCAGCATTACCATGATCACGTATATAATAAGCATCTTCCAATAAATCTTTGATGCATAAACATTTGTTGTAGATGTCACCAAACTCATTAAACAACTTGTATTTGTTAGTATTACCTTTGTCATTATGATCTTCGCCATTATCAACAAGTTTCGTAGTGGACTTTATGCGAGTTTTTATTTTTCCTTTTGGCATGTAAATAACATTTGCATTCTCACTGTAATTGATGTTATGCTGATCATATATTTTTTCTTTCATGGCAATCTGTTTTGCCTGGCACCCCTTGTATAAATTTGTAACATTGTAAATTATTTCATCAACAAAAATACTATTTATATCATTATAGACGTTTGGCAACTTATATATGTTGAAATACAAATGGTACACGGGATTGGAATGTTTTCCTGCACTTGGTAATAGCAACCGTTTGTATATATTATGCAATGCGTTATGTGTTTCACCAAATAAATGTATCAAAAATTGTTCCAGTATTTGTAATCTTTGTACATATAAATACATGCGTGTTAGTATGCGTGTTACATATATATAAACAATCAGATACAATGAAAAAAAAAGGAGTTATCAAACGTACCGCTCATACGTTAGTAAAATAGTTTCAATATCTTCGTCACCTGCAAATTCCATCCTTAACTGGCGATGGTAATTCAGATAATCTGTAGCAATTTGACCCTGCAATACAATGATTTGTTGTTAGTCATGTTTTTTAATTGAAGAAAACAACGGTAGGCAAAAAGTAAAGAACGTACTGTACCAGTTTTTAATATTCCCTGCATTGTTTTTTTATATAAATTTAATGGAAGTGTGGGTAGCACACTTGCTAATGGACTTTTCGTATCCATGTTTTCCATTGCGTTAATTGCATTTTGTTTGTTTGTATCTACCGAATCCATAAACGCGTCAACCACGGGTTGTAGTAATGGCAATGTTACGTTTAATCGTTCATTATATATGTAATCAACTTGTTCAATTATATATTTCGTTGAAAACAATTTGCCATTATCTGCCGACATTAACTCAATACCAAATGAGTTGTAACCAGGTAAAAATACTTTAACAACAAATGGTCGGTTGATAGAATAGGTCGTCGCCATTTTCTTACGCAATTCCGTGCCAATATTAACAGTTGCTACAATAATTTTTCGTTCCGGTAGATTTTCGTTGTAATGCGCTGCCAGCTTGGATTGGAATTCATTTTTTAGATATTCTTTGTAATAATGTTGTATTTTAGGATGATAAAACGCAACAATACAAAGGTTGGATTTGATATAATTGGTTAATTTATAATTTGAAATATCATTGTAAAATATTGTCGAAATTTTATTGCTACCTTTTTCCAACGCCGCTGATGCCAAACCAATAGCTGCGACAGAAATGAAACATAGCATACATGCCAACCGATGAAATCGCAATGAACATAACTTCCTACTACTATACATCGCCCTTTTTTCAAAACTAATATATTGTATATTTTTTTTTCAAAACTATTTAAAAAATGAACAGAGAACAGAGAAAAAGAGTTTTCGAAAGACGTTTGTTATCGACGTACAATAGAAAATTATATTCGAGGCAGATTGATTTGGTAACAATTGTTTTTTGTTTTATTTTGTTTGTTGCAATGATGAAGTTGAAACGCTGGAACATTTCAGCAGATGTGTCAGGAGTGTCAGGAGTGTACATGTATATTAAAGGCAATTGCCGTAAATTTGAATTGTTGATAGGTATCATGTAAAGTATAACGCTACAGCTAATACGTAGTTGATTGAATTGGTTTTTTTAATGTTGTTTTTTTTATTCTGAATAATAATAAATATAATAATAATTAGTAATAAAGTGTAGTATAATAATAAGTAGTAATAAAATAAAAAAAAAGAAGTTTACGTAAATCCAGGAGAGTTTTGGTGTCTGGAGGGAAGTATCTATTAGACGTGAGAGTAAAAACTTGTACCAGAATATATTGTGTAACTTATCTCATAATAAAAGAATGAACACGTTTATATATTTTAATATAATACACCATGTACGTATAAAAAATAATAAAATAATTATTACCAAAAAACTTTAATTTTTTTAAATATTTTTTGTTAAAATTAAATTCGCGATTCAAAGAACTGTGCACGGTATTGATTTCGTTACACCGTGCTCCGTAACGATATTCATCAAATTGACTTCAAATGATATAGACAAAAAAATATAAGCTGTTGAGAAGCAAGTCAGAAGAAATTATATATTTCAATAGATTTAATCCGTTAAATGCTAATCGATGAGAAGTGTTCTCATGTTATATATTTTGTTGCGTTGCATTGTCAAATATAGATGTATACATTACTTTAATAATCAGTTGTGTTTCTTTTCTTTTCTTTTTTAAAATTATTTATGCGTGCGCGTGTTTGCATTTTCATATGTACATTTTTCATAAAAAAATTGGTTGCAATTTCAATACGTAATGTAAATAACGAAAATAACATACTGAATGTTTAAAAATGTTTTGTGTAAGTTGTCTTTTGTTACAAGTTCAAGGCTTTACAAAACATTGCAATTTGAGATTTTATTACCTTTTAAATTAGTAAATAAAAAGTCATCAAAATTGGTCATCGTAAACATCTTTCCTTTACTTTGTGTGTGAGAGAGTAAGAACAGCACAAACTCTATCTTTTTTATTTATTTCGTATTCAAATCTTGCATCATGTTTCTATGAGTATTTTGTTGTTTTTTCTTCGTATCATGACAAAGCCCTTCGTCTCTTAATACCAAAGTGCATCCAAATCAGATTCGCATTCGTCATCTTCGCTAGACGTATGGAATATGGAACCTTGGCTACTTTCCGAAGTTTCAGAGCTGTAATCAATGGTTATATCCATATCGTTTGTTGAACGCTTTAGTGAATTGATATTGTTAAATGTAGTCGTAAAATAATCATCCACGTCAAATTCATTTAATGCTGTAAAACTACTGGCATGTTTTAACTCGCCAGGTCCAAGATCAAATAAATCTAGTTCATCAACCATATCATTTTCATCTTTGTTTCCATTCCATGCACTCATTTCAACTTTTGACAACGACGTGCCACGCTCAATACCAAGGCAATCCGCAATCATTGCATCGTATGGAAAGGATACCAATCCATCATGGCCGATTGCTTCAATTTTTGCTTTTTTACAACCGCCAAACTTTGATGCCTTTATTGGCCCATCCATCATTGCTTTACGTTTTTTTAAAACAGATGTTGTTGCAGATTTTTTGATACTACAAGATTTTCTTCCATTCTTTTTTGCAGTCACCTTTTTCTTTTTCGCAGTTTTTTGAGAGCCATTCGCTTTATTGTAAAGCTTTTCCGCAGATGCTTTTTGCCTTGCGTGAAACAATGCGACAGCGCCATTTGGTATTTTGCCTTCTTTTGCATAATTGTCCAATTGCTTCGATGAAAACAAACTAAACGTTGGTGAGTCATAGACGTCAACACATTTCATTTTGTCGGACGCTGCATCATCTCCTTGAAATAAATACACACGCAAACAATGTTGTTTGTTTGTCGAATGTTTATTACTTCTCCATGAATAATGCCAGCACGTTGGCAAAAAGTCACAAGTAAAAGAACTAGACGTAGCATCCACGGTTTCTTGTACTTTGTTGCCGTTAATAAAGCGACGTAAGGGGTCTTTCTTTACCCGTACATTGTCGCTTAAATACTCTTTTGGTACCACAGTCCCAACTTGGATTGGTAATGCCGTGTTGTCAGTATTAGTACTGTCGCTAGTACTTCTTGCAGCAACATTTGCGTTTTTCTTCTTCTGTTTACTGGCATTGTTACCATTGTCGACCTGAACGAATTCAGCAACTGCAACAGTTGTCTTGCACGTATTTGTAGATACAGCTAGTTTAACAGCTTGTCCACAAAAACCAGCACACTTATGCCCATCATGTGAACACGCTGGGAAACAACGTATGTTTTTTTGCCCACCACGACGATTGTTTCGTAAGTACGATGGTTTAAAATCATTTATGAATGCTTTAGTGATATTCATTGTAGCTTGTTTTGTTTTGTTTTGTTGTAGTTTGTTTTGTTTTGTTTTGTTTTGTTTTGTTTTGTTTTGTTTTGTTTTGTTTTGTTTTGTTTTGTTTTGTTTTGTTTTGTTTTGTTTTGTTTTTTTTGTTTTCGGAAAGTCACAGTTTTATAATAAACACAGGGTAATAGGTTCGTAATTATTTTGTAGTTGATATGTTCTTACAATCAAGTTTACAAATGTATAAATGATATATGATTCTAATATTCTAGAGATAATATATCGTGTTGAAACCTACAGTGTGTTTGTTTGTTTTGTTTGTGACCAAATATCCGTCGTTTATAATAACAATATAATAATGACGAACAAGGTTTTTTTGTACGTTGGTAAATCCTTCTTACAAATGTTGTGTTTCTTTCGATGTGTATATATATATGTGTGTATATATGTATATACAATACGCGAGGTACGAAATTTATAAACGAAGGTAAAAACTACCAATGTAGTGCAATTGAAATATAATTTTAAGTTGTCGTGGTGCTTTTGTTTGTGTTAAAGTTTCTGCCTCGCACGTTAGTGCCATGCACGTTTCCGTTGAAAGGGTGTAAAAAGAAGATGTCGCATGTTCCATTATGTACAATGTTATTTGTAGAACCGTTCCATCAACAAAATGTTGAAGCTCTTGTATTTTCCCATAGTGAGTGGTTATAATGTACATCTTTGCAACGCGACTAAAATTCAATAGTGAGTGGTTATAATGTACAACTTTGCAACGCGACTAAAATTCACTAAAATTCAATAGTGAGTCATTGTAATGTACAACTTTGCAACGCGACTAAAAAATTTTTTGACCTCTGTGTTGAAACTTTTGAGTATGTGCGTGTATAATTGGCAATAGAAGTATTTTGTGATTTCCATTTATATAGAAGTATAATGGTATTATTTTAAACAAATGTTTTATTATTGCCACTGAAATACGACCAGGCCGCAACTGTAGTGCCGCTAATTTTGTGAGTATCTGTAATTAATATTGGCAATAAACAAAACGTTTTTGTAAGGTTAAATAAAGATACCATTGTTTTGTTATGAAACGTAATTAATAGTCAAACTATTGAATATTTTCAACATGCTTTGAATAATAACTTTGTTTATAATGCAAAAAGTATGCCACCTTTTGCATTATTTGAAACGTTTTTATTTTGCCATTAATATTTGGAGGGTATGTGATTTTGGGAGTTGGAAGTTTTTGAATGGTCTTGAAATGTCGCGGAACCGTCCTCAATAGTATTGCCATGGTAAAAGCATCGCAGAAAGGTAGGAGAGGTGTGTGCATGCTATTTACTCGATTCTTTGTTGGTAATTTTATAGTGCTGTGTAGATGGTAGACTGTTGATAGTTGATGGTGTTGTATGTAATGCTGTTTTCCACACTCGATACAGGCATGAAACAAGACAACTGATAATAATAAATAAATAATAAAAATTTATATATATACATAATACATAAAACATAACTAACAATAATATAATAATGTAAGGATCTACAAGAAAACTTAGCTTTACCCTCTTCTCTCTCTCTGCGCCCTCCATGTACCAGCCTACAATAACGGAGTCAATTGAAGAAAATTGATCAAGTGTTTCGATACGTTAGAAAATAGGAAGTAACAAGATGGTGGTACATCTATGGTAGCAACCTTCGATTGGTGAACAATAGGTATTGTACGAGAAGGCGGTGAATACATTTTGTACGCGTATAATAGCCCTCTCGGAGTTTTATCGCGTTGCAACTGCTGCACCATGTACCATATCCATTAACACGGGCATGATCGCACTAACACTGTCTTCTAATTTTGCTTTTAAATATTCTTCTGCACTTGCCTCGTCTTCAACACTCAGATCCAAACGTAACTTTTCTTTCACTTGCTCAATCACTGCATTTGCATTTTGTGTGACGCAAAAATCTTTAATACCAGAATTTTTTAATAGATTCAACAATGACAATATCAATGGTGCTTTGTAGCGCAATATATTGTACCCTTGGCAACAATAGCGTTGAAATGCAGCAAACCCTACACTATCTTTACCACCCATGCACTGGACCATTTCCTTTGTTAAACGCATAGGAGCTGGCATTGGTTTTGGATCTTTGCCAAATATAAAGCCAAAATCAATATGCAACAAATGGCCAGTAGGTTTCAACATTAAATTTTCTAAATGACGGTCACCAATACCTAGTACGTACGTTATAACACAGTACCCAGCACTACTACGAATAAATGTTTCCATGACTTCAGATTCAATACCAAATTCAGCATTTGGATCGGGGCTGTGCTTTCTAAAATAGGACCGTATCTGCATGTGCATTAGAAAATATTAAATTAAAGTGTTAGTTAGGCCCATACGTATCTGTGCCAAGCGACTTTATACTTACATCTTGGTTGTAATCTTTTAATACATCTGTCAATGTACTTGTATGTTCAATAAACTCAACTAAACCATCGTCTGGGCCAGTTGCCAATACACGGTACGGCGTCAAACGCAAATCTAAGTTGACGCTTTTCCATATACGATCTATCAACGTAATCATTTGTACTACCAATTGATCCTGCCTTAAATCTTCCGATTTGTACATGACGCGTGATAAAACCCGTTTTGAAAAAAACATATCTACTTTTGATTTTGTATTAGACATTAACTCCGTTACAGACAATGAAGGAGAGGAACCGCGTGCCTGCTCCCGCAACCGTTTCATATTTCGTGTTATTGCCTCTTCATCGTCGTCATCGTTGCCGTCATCAAACCGACGAGACACATGTGGGTGATCCTCCTCGTCGTCATCATCAGCATTATCAAGAACATCAGCGGTTACACGTTTTACACCTGGCAAATCATGTAAATCAACCTTTTTCTGTGTTGTTGTTGCACTGGTATCATTGTCGTCGTTTCTTGGACTACTCATC
>Ga0099797_100353_pt1 | contig 30209 bp, 17 predicted proteins | sample Uncmet_Sort48C_1_FD_89871 | JGI IMG/M metagenome (GOLD analysis project Ga0099797, IMG submission 89871) | Marine eukaryotic communities from CALCOFI LINE 67, Pacific Ocean - C012_Sort48C_1 | ecosystem: Environmental > Aquatic > Marine > Oceanic | place: Pacific Ocean: Monterey Bay | collected... | reverse complement strand
TCTGTAATCACGCGGCATGAGCGTTTCCCCGTGTTTGTATATTTCAGAGAATATCCTTGTTTATTTTCCAAGCAGTGGTTTAATTGTTTTGTAGTTGACCTGGTTCTGATTTGGGAGATATTAGGAAGGCTATCTTCTGTAATATGGGTATCATATGATTAAAATAAATATTAAGGCTGTATTTAATTAAACGTTTTCTGTCTCAAATATCAATTTAAGCGTTCTCCATCGCGATTTTCTTCCATAAAAAGTGTCCTTGTAACTGAACGTTCACAATCAATATGATTAAAAAAACAAAAATTCGAAATGGAACAGGACTTCAGTTGATGATTTAACTGCAAGGACTATATTTACAGAAGACAATACTGATGAAGAATTACTAATGTTGCTGGAGCATGATTGGTTGGGTCCAAGAAGATTCACCCGTCTGTGTGTTCATGTAATAGTATTGGTTCGAAGATGGATCAAAGCGTTGAACAATAACTCTTTTCAGCATCGCTTTTACTTCTTTCCTCGCCTTCCACGTCCTATACATACACTGGATTTTGGCTGCCTGTCCATTTCGGAATCGGCGACCTTTTACGACTTCTTGAAATTTTTCTTCCAAGGCATTGGAAACGAAAGGTTTTCTCTCTGTCTCGTCACTGACCGTATCCTCCTTTTCGTACTCTGCAAGCATTGCCCGAACATGGTTCATAGCCAGGACTTTTCGTACATGTGCTTGGAAAGCCGTCCACGCGTTTGTGTGCTTTTCGACAGATACTCTGTGCATTAAATAACGCCTTCCGTATTTTGAAGGATAAAACTCCTGATAAGCGCCGCTGTGCATGATACCAAGCAGTTGGGTTTGTGCTTCATCGAATAAATTCTGCGGGTGTTTCATTTGTTGGATTAATGAGCGCTTATCGACCAATTCTTTCGCATTGTGCAACTGCTTGATTCGTTGTTTGACACGCTGGCGAGATTCCTGCCCCAGTGCCGGTAAAAAAGGGGTTAAAATATACCGTCTAAATATTGATAATGCAAGGTTACCAAACTCTGAATCCTTTTTACTGGTTTTTCTGAACCTTTCGACTTCAAGGATAAAATTAAGTTCGTTCTTAAAATAAGCGTATCTCGAAAACTTTTTGAAGCATTTCAAAAACAGGGCATCTTTTTTGATCAGTGTCAGCATGGACTCTATCGTCATCAAAGCTTTTGTTCCCGGAGGTAGATTTCCTTTATATGCTTGGGCAAGGGAAAGCCCTTGATTTTTCTCTTCCCACTCTTTTTGATCCCTCGCATGCTTCAACGCTAAACGACGCTGGCTTTCAACTTCTTTCAATTCCGCCTCCTTCCGCTTCTTCTCACTCTTTTCAAATTCGCACATTTTCTTTTCTACTTTTCTTCCAAGTTGTGACATTTCTTTGCACAAGGGATGATGTCGATCTAATTTACGACGGAGGACCTTGAACTGTTCTGCACAGGCCGTCGAAGCTTGCTCGAAACTTTTGTTGCCAATGTGTGCATTTACCAGCAAATTGAATGTCATGGCAACATCAACATGCATATGCCCATGGTTGTGTATCAGTATTTTCTTCGCTTTTTCGTGCAGGGTGACAGCACGATCAAATCGCCCCATGGCAGCGTATAATGCCCCCCAGGTATTCAGCGATTTTGCAACTTCGTAATGGTTTTCTCCAAAGCGGTTACGCTGCATATCTAAACTAGCTTTTAGCATATTTGCCGATTTCCAATTTTCACCCACTTGGATGTAAAACGCAGCCAAACGTAACTCCGCAGGGTCGGAAAAGTAATCGAGATGGATTTCTGGAACGGTCCCTCCTTCCTTTACAATGATTTCGATCTTCTTTTGTACTTCTGCCAAATTTTCACGCATGCCGTTTAACACTTCTTCACAAATGTCCATGCTAAATGTGAACGATTTTGGGTCAATATGCACTGCAGTCTTTTCGGGGACATTCTTTAGTGGGGAGGTCAGAATATCCGTTACTGCTTCTCTGCGACCACGCTTACGCGCCGCCTCTATGTTCCCGCGTTCGATAGCCTGCTGTTCCATTCGTTCTACCATTTCTAAATCCACGTCATCAGCAATAGCCTGGGCTAAATCGATCACGTCTGTGTTGCGTATCTTTCGAACGCCTTTTGTCACGGAGGATACTTTCTTCGGGCATAGATCTCCTGCAGTAGGAATGCCTTTGGCAATTAATGTTTGCACATCAGCATTATTATTTCCTCCATCATCTAGTCCCACTAACCCTCTTTTTGCCAGCTTGGCCACTGTCGTTTCTAGCACACCCATCGCAGCATCCCGAGGCATGAGAAGGCTCGCGGTCGATCCTTGCCCCGACCCGATGGCCGCAACAAAGGCAGTCTTTCCGTAGCTATTCCGATGATTTACGAAAGCACCATGGGATATTAAAGATCGCACTGCCTCGGTGGATCCATTTTCTGCCGCTAACATAAGCGCCGTCCACCCATCGACATCTTGTAACTGTATGTAGGCTCCCCATGATATAAGAAAATCAATTGCATCGGGTTGGTTGTTTTTTGCCGCTGACATCAGAGCAGACCTGCCTTTCTTATTTTGGTAGTCTACCTCGGATCCCATAGCCAATAAGAGTTCCATCTCCTTGACTCGTCCATACCAACTTGCCCGCATCAATGCGGTTTCTCCCGAGACCGTCTCAACATTAGGTTTCACCATTTTGCGCCTGATCAAGCGGCACACTACATCGAAATCGTTTCCAACGATGGCGTTTTGGTATATTTTGACTGCGCCCAACCCCTTCGGTTTTTGCTTCCCACCCTCAACTTCTTCTTGGTTGTCAATTCCAATAAAGTTCCCCTTCTTGTCGATGGACTTTCTCCGTAGGTCTTTTGGGAGTTTTTCGATATGCAGCTCCAATTGTTTTACAGCATCGTGTGCATGAGCTAATTTTGCTGCAATTAGTGCGTCTTTTCCATCGTGGTCAACAATTTCTACATCAGCATTGTGCTGCAGCAGCAAGCGCACCACGTGGAGTTGCCCGCTGACTGCGGCGACCATCAACGCTGTTGTACCATCGCAGTTTTGTGCGTTTATATCGACCCCGTGTGCGATCAACACCAAGACGGACGATTCCCTCCCTTCTTTTGCTGCCATCATCAGGGCAGTTTTGCGGGAGGTCGTTTCAAAGTTGACATCTGCTCCAAGAGAAAGCAATGTCTTCATCATATCCGTATAGCCAAGAGCGGAAGCTATTGTTAATGCTGTCCTACCATTCATGCCCTGAAAATCTACTTTTGCACCGTGCGAACAGAGCCACTTTGCCAGTTCTATTCTATTAAATGTAGCTGCTTGGCGAAGTGCACTGTGTCCAGCTTTTGTTTCAAAGTCTGGGTCACAACCTAGTTCGATTAATCGCTGAACTTCTGGATAATTGTTAATTGCAATTGCTGCCGAAAACAACTTCAAGTATTTGTCTTTATTGTACTCTTGAAACGTTTTTCGACGTTCCACAGGATCCTTGCCTGCAATATTTTTCCAGATAGCCATCTTTTCCTGGGCTTGCAGGCGCACAAGCTCCTTGCTCCTGTAATCGTACAGTCGTTTCGAGAGAATGGCTATGCGTTCGCGCCCAAGCACGCCAATAGTGACGACCGACTTGTTCCTGCTTGCTAACTCTTTGCAAAGGGCAGCTTCATTCATGGCTTCCTCCTCTCTGGCCAAAGCTATTTTTAAACGCTTGCCCAAGTGAACCAGCCTTTCTTCCCCCTTCAGTCCAATAGAATTGAGAGACAGACCACGGCGCTTGAGGGCTTTTTTGACAGAAGCTAAACTGGAAAAGCGGATCGACTCGCCAAGCCCGATCTCCGGAGTAGGGAGGGGCAAGGGTGGCAAATAGCCTGCAGCTGACAGTTGCCCTGCGATACCGTGGATGGCACGCCGTTTCTTTCGAGCCTCAACTTCTTGCATAATGCTTAAATTGCTGCACAGTCTTCTGTGACATTGTAGTCGGACATCAACTGTCGAAGAGTGTTGAGGGGTTTTGTTCACAATGTAGAAATGAAGCCTTTACATGAACTGCACTCAGAAACACCAACTTAATGTGCGCATGTGCGAGAAACTGTACAAATACAGCAAAATTATTTATAGACTGCAAGACAAAAAAAGAAATCCGTTTGCTCATCGACACGCATTTACCACGTAGATAGCCTACTTTGACCTTTTGTGACATTAATATTATAATGGGAAAGCATCAGTTAGCTGTTGTATCAGTTTCGACGAATTAGTAGTCTAGTAGTCGTCTTCAACATGAACTAATACTAATTGTTTCGATGAAACTCCTACCTTAAACTTATCCAAGCAAGCAATACTATTTGTTCGCAAACCTAACAACAATATTGCTTTCGAGTCATTTATCCGGTTGAAACTGAAAAAGGAAACACGCGCAAACGCACACGTATATACAGTTTTTGGCATTTGTTGCAGAAAAGGAAAGGGGACAGCTACCAGGACGCGTTAACTAAAAGTAGATGAACTGTATTTTTGAGATCGTGGATGGCATTGTAGAGACCGTTCAAGATCATGGGTGCATAGGGTTGATAATAAAGCCTCGTGTGACATACCAGCGGCGCTGGTTAGAAGACGGAAGAAGATACGAGGGAGAATGGGATAACGTGAAAAGGTACCCACACGGGCAAGGGAGGATGGAATATCTGAGCGGAGAGACTTATGATGGTGATTGGAGAGAGGGGAAGAAAGAAGGTGTTGGTTTAAACGATTTCCCAGACGGGTCACAGTACGATGGTGATTTTGAGAATGACTGCTTTCACGGAGAGGGAACTTTCTACGCCACCAACGGAGACCAATACGCCGGGAAATGGCAGCATCATTATCGTCATGGCACAGGGCAGTACACCTGGACAAGTGGCAATGAATACAAAGGAGAATGGGATAGAGGCTTACCCCATGGAATGGGAACCATGATATGGGCTGATGGAGCCGTATATGTAGGAAAATGGAAACGCGGGTTCAGACATGGTATAGGGAAGTATACTTGGGTCAATGGAACATACTATAAAGGCAACTGGTACAAAGATGAACAGCATGGGCAAGGATTGCTGCGCTTAAAAGATGGCACGAAATATAAAGGGACTTATAATATGAACAAAGCCGAAGGATACGGCGTGAAGATATGGCCAAATGACGGTGCCATGTACGACGGAATGTGGGCCAAAGGCAAACATCACGGGCAAGGGAAAAAGTCCTTCGCAGATGGCACTTTGTACGACGGGGGATGGCACTACGGCAAACCACATGGCAAAGCCATGCTATATTACGGCGATGGAAGAGTAATGAGTTTGGTCATGGAGCACGAGAAGCTGAAATGTGCTGACAATATATGGGCCAGCAAAGAAAAGTATACAAGTTGGGTCTTGCAAAAACAGTTGGAGGAGGAAGAAAAACGAGCGAAAAAAGAACGCCCGGATGATGGTTTAGCTAGTTTGAAATACATTCAAGATGAGCAGGATGATCTGGCGGCAGACGCGGAGCAGCGTGCCGCAGAAATGGAGGAGCTGTCACAAATGGGAGCATCAGTATACGAAGGACCACAAGATGAAAATGATTCTCAAGATAACGTGTCTGTTTCGAGCTACGTATCTTCTAACAAAACGGGAAAAAGTAGACGAAGCAGCCGGTCACGGTCTTCGAAAGTTTCAAAAGCTAGCAAAAATTCCAATGCGCCTAGTGCGGGGTCACTTTCGAGTAGTCGGCCAAGCAGTGCTGCAAAAAGTGAAGCGACGACGCCAGAAGTAGAGGAGGACGACTCCTAACTTTAAACTTAAGTATGTTAACTTAAGTCATTTAACCGGTTGTTAGGAAACCGGACAACCAAAATCGACCAACTAAGCCAAATGAGTACTCCTAACTTTAAACTTAAGTACGTTAACTTAAGTCATTTTTTAACCGGTTAACAGGAGGCCGCTGAGCCGCTGATCCGTTATTAGTTTGTAAACTAACAAATCGAGTGTAGTATAGAATATCATGTTTGCCCTATAAAGTTTGGACTCTGTACTGCATTGATATTATATTGGGAATAATCGCAACCGTATGTGCGCGCGCGAAGTGAAGCTGGGTAGTTACCTCCTTGGCCAAACAGGGCATCGGGCTCATACTGGGCCACATCTGCTAGTCTAGAGCTTGCTTCCTGCATTTCACTCACATATATCTACTTTAGGTTTTGGCGGAGGCAGAAACAGCACTGCGGCGACATGATGCCGAAGACGCCGGGGTACAGTATTGACAACAAGCATTTCTTCCCGACATTGAAGGCAGTTGATGCTGGGTACGCTGCAAGTGTAAAATCTATTGCCCTGCGAAAAAAGGAAAGTGAGTTGCGTGAGTATGCCCAGTCATATCATGGGCTGCAATTTTCCCCTGAAGCAAGTTTGGAACTTATGTTGCGTAGACTAAAGTTGGCCGGGGTGGTTGTCCCTGTGGAATACGGTGGCCAACCTGAAACATCTCCAGACCCAGAGGCAAAGAAAGTTTCGAGGAAAAAGATGGACGCCCCTTCCCCTGGTGGATTCGAAGGCCTTTTCTACGATACAACGAAAATCGACGAATTTCAAGTCTTCGACGAGGACGAAAAACACAGGGACCCAAATAACGGACGCTTTACGACGGACGGCATACATTTTTTCTCTACCGTGCGTAAATTAGAACTGTGGTTGAAGTCGAAAGACAAATCTAAACTAGTCGTAGATATGGAAATAGAAAGCGGACAGCGCACGCCTGCATTCGATAGAATAACACTAGGGGCTCGTGATAGAAAGAATGCGCCAAACGATGCGATCCGCCTTGAGCTAGATTCACATGAAATGGTTGGCTTTCCTGAGTGGTGGACAGGTTTCGGCGAGCAAGAGACTCGGCCCAATTCGATCGATTTACGGAGTGGTCCGGTGACTCCCATCTCATTTGACTCCCGGAATAGTAGTAAACAAAGCAAACGTTCGTCGAACAGGTCACACAAAGGCGAAGGTAACAAAACACCCCACATGCGCGCAAGAAGCCGGCAAGGTAATCGGCAAGGAAGTTCATACAGACAAACCAGACTTCGCAGCCGAGAGATGATTCGAAGCCGGGGAGATAGTCGTGGGAGGATGCTACAAAGTAGAGGTGATAGTCGCGAACAAGGATGGAAAAACAGAGGGGACAGCCGGGGGCGAATGTTGCAAAGCAGGGGTGATAGTCGGTCCACAAGAAGTAGGCGTAGTACCTCTAGGCAGCGAGGAGATTGGGGAAGCAGTAGAGCAGGGTCAAGTCGGGGAAGCAGTAACTCAAGGGATCGGGATAGGCAATTGAAGCGGCGAGAAGACCTGTTGCCGCCGGGAACTCCCATACTTCGAAATATCCACAGCGCTACCGTGGGCGATTATGCACTGTGGGATGGTAACGAAGAAGCTCAAGACGCGCACGAGATTGAGCAGGAACTATACCGTCATTTTGGCGACTTTTCTTTACTGAAAATTGTCAACCTAAGTGCTTGCGGAATAAACGATAAGGCGATGAGTGCAATTGCGCATATTTTGAGTTTGAAAAAAACTGGAATTTTACAAATGGATTTGTCGTACAATAAACTGACAGGGGAAAGCGGGGAGGAATATGTTGGTTTCGAGAGATTTGTTTCAGCCATATCAGACAGGCGTTGCCGTCTACGGGCCTTGAGTTTGCGTGGAAACAGCATTTATTGTGAAGGGGCCAGGGCACTTGCAATTGCTCTGGAGCAAAATTGTAATTTAACCGAACTAGATATTTCCGAGAGCTTGTTGGCGACGAACATGGGCACTCATGATGTCGATTTTAGTGGTCTAGAGCGCATTGCTTCAGCATTGCACCGCAATTCTAATTTGCGACATTTAGTTATGGAAACGGTGTACTGTGAAACGAAGACCGCCCTCCAGCTTGGTCAAGCTTTAGTATCGACCCGGAACTTGCATACATTCTGCGGTATACCAATCAAGAAAGCGCTTGCAAACGATGTTCGAAAACTTTCTTTGAAGAAAAACATTGGCAATATTGGACTATTTGTGGCAGCGTGTTTGCTTCAGAGAACGGCCTCGTTTGTGGTCCCTATCCCTTGTCGTCTTGATACATTGCGTTTTCCCAATGTGCACATCACTGACCGATTTGTCAAAGAAATTGCGAATGGGCTTCGACTAAATGCTGGACTGATGGTACTAGACTTGACTAATTCAGAAGCAATAACTGACGAGAGACTTTTGTTGCACCACAAGCGCGTCGAAACACTATGCTCTGCGTTAATGGAAAACCAAGGGTTGACGGAATTAAAAATTGGGAATCACCAGTTTGGAGATCGTGGCGCCCGCGCTGTCGCGAGGCTAATTTCTCAGAAGATGGGACAAAGCTGCAGCCACCACCTCGTACACGAATCGAAATTGATTTCGGTGTCACTGGTAAACAACAATATATCAAATGTTGGTGCAGAAGCACTTGCTGAGTCACTTCGTATTAATCGTGTCATGACGCATTTAGACATATCTTGTAACAGGATTGCTGATCGGGGTGGGGTTGTACGATTTTTGGAAGCGTTGCGGTGCAAAAACAATTTGATTTCATTGAACCTTTCCTCGTGCTTGTCATCCAGCCTGAAAGTTGATGCGGAAAAGCAAATGAAAGAAAAAGAACGTACTCGCTCTGAGGACCGCATTGACGAAGAAAGCAATAATGAAACAAGAGAATCTTACGTTCCATCAGAGTTTAAGATAAATGCCTTGGAAGGGTATGAAATCGATTTGCCAAACCGAACTGAACCGATGGCAAGCAGCAATAGTGATAGCGACTGGGCAAGTGATGATGACACACTTGACTCGAGTTTGGTAAGGCAGAGAGAGCGCGATTTTAGTGTATCTTTGACGCAGGAAGAGAAAGCAGATGCGGCGATCGCGTTGTCCATATTTTGCTTCGAAAACGGTCCACATGGCACGTTGACAAATCTTGATATTTCGAACAACGGCCTCGGTGATACGAATATGTGCATTATTATGGAAGCGTTAAAGACCAATGCTACTTTGACTTCATTATCAATGGGAGGAAACGAATTAAGTATGTCTGGCCAAGCCATTCCTCTGTTAATCAAAGTGTTATCAATCCGCACGGCAATGGAGCATATTTCTTTGCAAGGCGAAAAATTAGGAGATCGTGGAGCCATCCTCTTTTCAAAATTTATATCGCGCAATAATGGTAAATTGCGCTCATTGGATTTATCTAACACTGATGTCGGTGTGTCAGGCGGAGTCGCACTCTTTAGCGCCATTTCGGAAGCAAAGTACTTGAAGCGATTAAAGCTGCGAGACAATGAAAAAATCACCAGTGGTGGAAATTACTTACAACGGCATATTGAGAAAGTTTTAAACGTGGACTCTTTCTGTTATCTCGACGTAGAGAATACCGGACTAAGCCCACAAGTCGTGACTGTTGTCAAGGAGTATTTGAAGGAAAAGAAGGGCAAAACTTCGTTGAGAATAGTTGGGTATGGTTTGGAACGCGAATATGTTAAACGCCCCTCTTTGCTCTCCATTGGAAAAGAAAAGCTTCGGTGTAACTTTTGTGAAAAATATCATGGCATCCAAGGCTTTACAAAAATTAAATTGTCCCAGCTCGACGTCGAGGATGTTCAAGAAATGATACAGGATTCTTTAGACAGCAAACTTTGTTGCTTGGAATGTCAGAGTAAGCGGGATAGACTCAAGAAGCGTGCATTAAAACCGAAGAAGAAATACACTGTACCACTCGGTGCTTCAATCGGAGGAGACGTACTGGGGCATTTGCGTGTTCTCACGCGAATCGTGAGGCCTGAGGCATGTGGAACATTCACCGAAAGCTAGATGCTTTAAGTGTAAATGGAAGTTTAAGGTATTGTTTTCAATTTTCGTGAGAGAGTATAGGGTATCCTCTGCTCATGTACCCTATGGTATTGCATGTTATGACATTCTCCTCTCTTGCATGTTTAGTTTAGTTTTGATTCTTAGTTCTACTCGCCGAATTACATCATGTGGCCGTTTGGATCGTGAGTAAAGTAATTCGTGACAAAGCAGGCTCCTAACTTTAAACTGCTGCATCTAAACGCATAACGACAAGGTTTGGAGCACCAGTGACGCTTCCAAAATGCCAATTAAACACACAAGAAGTTTGTAAAACAAAAGTCACGAATTTGCAGAAGCATGAATGCTATGTTGACATTATTATTGTTCGCCCTCTTGGGTATTTCGGCAACTGCAGAGTCTTGTGAGAAGAATGGCCCGTGCCGAAAATGCAGCGAGTGCCTGAAAGCCGGTGGTATGTGGTGCCAAGAGAAAACGTGGCGGCCTAAAGCAAGCGCATCATTCGCCATGATTGTTGGGCCATACTGCGTCGATCCTGAAAGCAATGATGCTGTTTGCAGCAATGGCAACCCGTGGGACAACTGTCTCGCGTTTGACGGGCTTGAGTCAGTAAGCATGCCGGGTTTGCCTGTCAGGGAAGGTGTCCGGCCAGGTCGTTTGATGAGACTTTAAATAGGCTTTAAACTTAAATAGGCTGTCTTGAAGAATAAATTGTACCCCTTGCATCCTTTGTGGCAGTGTGCACATACCGAAATATGCAACGCAGAGCGTCGAACGCGGACCGATTCTTGTAGTCGATGATGCTTGGTTAGTTAAGCAAACCAGCAAACCCACATGATTGCCTAAATTGTATGTATTAATTAAAACAACGTGAAGGCTGTATACTTAATTAACGTAAAAAAACTAAATATTAATGGCTGTATTTAATTAAAACAATGTTTGTTAGTTTCAGGGAGGGAATTGAGTTTTGGAGTGGGTGGACAGGGGGGGGGGGGCGGGGGCTCACCCCCGTGAAATTTTTTTCGATCATACGTGCCCATACGTGCCCCAAACTTGAATAAATCTTGATTAATCTTGATTAATTTATCGAAGCGGGTGGGTCATTTGTCCATCCATTTTGTAAAAATTCCCACCTTGGTTAGTTTACAAAAATCAACTTACGCATTTTCTCCATCGCCATTCTCCTCCGTAAAAAGTGTCCTTGCAATTAACGTAAAGAATGTGTGTCACATAAATCAAATTAATCCTTGCTTCCTCCTGCAATATCCCTTTCATCCTTCCAAGACTGTGTATCTGATACTGGGAATTAGAAATGGATTTATCATTTGTATATTAGGGTACATGCCTATACTTGAAATCAAAATGTTTCTGAGGGATATGATCGCCCCCCTGGCGCCTTTGGAGCTTTCTAGGGCTTCACACTTTATCCATAGGTAACTGCTCAGCCATAATGGGTGTACTTAAAATTGGCATAAAGAATGTTCATCGCATAGTGACTTGTGAAACAGCGGCGTGATTGTTTTGTAGATGCTCGGTTTCTGTTTTTGTAAATCGGTGGCGGTTTGGTCTAAATTGTTAATAACTATAACTATGATTTGATAGGCTCCTAAATACCTAATAACAAAAGTATTACCAAGGTGTCCATGTGTATGATGCGTATGTTGGTAGTCCCTCGCGCAAATAGCATTATGCACAAAACTGCAAGCAATTACACCCTTTTCTTACGATTCTTCTTCCTCTTCTTCCGTTTGGGATGTTTTGTTTCCTCGGACACTTTCGGCGACAGCTCTACAACGACGGGTTTTGACTTCCTTTTTTTTGTCGCACGTCGTGGTTGCCGCCGAGTCTTTGGAAGCTTTGGGTTAACCGGAGCATTAATGTGAGGCCCAGGATGAGTCCACGTTACAGTTTCATGCGGTCCAATTTGTGCCCCAGTTTTATCCATGAAACCAACAACAAGGGTATTTTCCCCCGGAACTATGCCGTTCAAGTTGACTGTCCCCAAGGCTAATTTAACTGGCAGTCTATTGCCCCGAAACTCAAAAAATATTTTTCCATCTTCAGGCACACGGAACGATGTAGTTGTCCAGGACACTTGTGGAGAATCAGTGACTGCACCTTGTACAGGTTTGAATATTTGGATTCTCAGACTATCAATCCATACGCGTCGATTTAATTGAAACATCACTTCGTCGCGTGCCCGAAATATCATTCGCGTAGTCCTGCGATCTTCTAAAACCACGGTGGCATTCTTTATTCCGCCGGACAGGCCTGCCAAAGTGACATTGACCACGAGGCTGCCATCACGCCGCCGTTGGCCAGACTGCTCCAGTACATCTTTTAAAGGAAATCTTTCATTGTTGACGTAGAGGATATGTTGGCGTAACCTTGTTTCCGCAAAATTTCCACTGGCTATGATTAAGTTTTTGCTATTGGCCACACAAATATTTCGTGCCTTCTCTGAAGCTGACAGGTGCCGTTGGCCCCTGCAAAGTGGCTCCTCAATTCGTACCCAGGGGCCGCGTTTGAGCGGTTTCTTCTTTGGCATACGCGGGCGATGTTCAGCCCGAATATCGCTTTCAAGATATTGTAACACTTTCTTGCGATAAAGAGCACCACACGCGATGATGCACCCTATCACGACGACGAAAACAGCCTGGTACGTCAATTTTCGATACCAACGCCTGCCGGGGTTGCTGTGCCTTTTCTTCTTCAATTTATTTGCAATATATTGCGCGGTTTTTTTCCGTCCATCTACTGTTTTGACATAAAGTTCTTCTTGGGCGTCCGGCTCTTTCCTCGTTTTCTTCACCTTCTTCTTTTCGTTCTTCATTTCTAACACGGGGCTACCCGCCACTTTAGCGCATTTTTTGGAATTCGGGTGGTATTCATGTTGGTGATATTTATTTTTGGGCTTGGGTTTGCTATTTTGAGGACCTTCTTCAGTTCTTTCAGTTCGCAATTTTTCCCTCCTAGCTTTCTTTATTTCATGCTTGGATAAAACTACAAATTCAAAAACATCGTTTTTTTCCGCAAACGTTACCAGTCTCGGTCGTTTTTTTTTTCTGTGAGACTTGGAAGACGACGGCAGTTTCTTTCCAAGTGTACTTGGATCTCGTAAAATGCTTACAAGTTGCCGGGGCTCGCAATGATAGGGCATGTCAGAAATGTAGAAGGCACCCAACCATGCTCAACCATAGTGGCTGGTATAATTCTAGAAGTCGAGCCTTTCATGACTTAACCGACTTCGAATGGTAGAACTGGTGCCCACCACGTGTATTCGTTTTGTACGCCTGTCGATTCACGCGTTGGCCTACGTGGGCTGGACCGTCGGACTGAAGCGACGGGTGTCATACTGTAGTCTAATTCAATAGTTATAAGCTGCTGTACGGCCAGAAAATAACAATTTTTTGGTGACCGATTTCGGAGAGCTTTTTTGGCTAATTATGATTCGCAATGAATGAACGTGGGGATTTAAGGATGGAATTTTCATAAAAACCGACGTTTTTTTTTTCTGTTGTTGTTTCAATGTTAGTACAGTTCTTGACCGCACTTCCTAGACTACGCCTGTACAGTATTTCTAACTTCTAGATGGATTCTATCAAGCTAGTCATATAAAGGTAGGCGAGAAATACTAGAATAAATGACGGATTATTCTCCAGAAACCGAAATTTGCAGTACGCCTATCAAAGAGTAGTCTTGCAGAGTTTGGAAGGCGCGGTTGGTTGGTTGAATTTCGCATTTTTTGTCGTCACGAATTTTACGTACTCTTCAAACATTCCGCTCTTTTCCCATGCGTTTTGTACCACGTCCGCATCACAACCAACAAGCGGGCCGAGCCTTCCTTCCGTGCCAACGTTGTAGAAGGATACACAGCATGATTGGTGTGGTTCGTCGCAGCAGGTGTAACCAAGGAGGGAGTCTTATTAACCTTTCCCGAGGCATCGAGCTCTTTCAGAAGAGCGAGTTGGTTTTGTGCGTACACGGATTCAGATTTGAAGAATCCACTGACTACTTTCCGAGTCGCAACCTTATGCCTACCTCTTCGAAACCCCTCCTCCTTCAGCCAACAATGGCCGTTCACATACGAGAACCCATGGCACCCAATTGTTCGGAAGCAAAAAGAACAGCAGTGCTCATGTGATGCTTGAGAAATGTGTTTCAGGTCATACGATGCGAAGTCCACGTTTTTTTCCACCACAAAAGGCGTACACACACTAGACAAATTTTGTTGACGATAGACGGAGGGCAACGTTCTTCCATGGTGACCCTGGTTTTGGTGACTGTTTGACTGTGACCGGCGTGGCTCCCCGCTCGCATGGGGCTGTGTATTGCATACCCCAGAGAATACGAACTTAGTGAACGAAGAAATTACACGCTCTTGTCGCGCAACATTCTTGAGTTTATTTGATCCTGAGCTCAATGCATTCCCCTCTGTCACTTGTGACCAAATGATATTTGCCATAACGTCCAAAGGAGACGGCACTGACCAACTCTGGACACCCATCAGCTTTGCAATACACGAAATGTAATCATCGTCTACAAACCTGCCACCTTCAAATTCTGGAATCTCTAAGCCTGCCACTAAAAACGATTCCATGCCGATGTTCCTTCGTCTTCGTTCGCTTTCGTCGCTATCAAAAAGCTGTTCTTCCCGTTCCAAAAGTTTTTCCAATGGTTCGTTGAAGAAAAAGCGGCGGCGATACAGGACGGCGCCAAACCCAGCGACGAAGTCCACTTTGCGAGGAACCGCCTTCTCGGAAATAAACTTGGGACTATAATCAAAATTTGGATGCCGCGGTTTTCCAGGTCTTGAATTGTACCCGATGTGAGCCACGATACCGTCGGGCTTGCTCCGGATGCTATGCTTCACCAAATTCCCCACAACCCATGGCATGTACAGACTATCATCGTCGACAGTGATAACAATGTCATTAGGTTGTGCGCGAGAGATGGCTGGTATTAATTTAGTCGCGGGCCCATAGTCCTCGCACTGAAGAGCGGAAAAACGCCCCGAGCTTTTGAGCTGGAGATCCGTGAGCGGCTTGGACATATTTGGGTATGGAATGTGGAATCTTCGGCTCATACGAGGTACTGCAAGCCATACAATGTCTGCCTGCATGATCTGTCGAAAGAGCACGCTTTTGACCACTTCTGCCAAACTATCGCCCGCTTCCAATCTGCTAGGAACGGTCGTCAACGTAACAATTACTTTTGCGGGATGGGCGAGACTGTTATTCAACGGGATAGATTCGCCAAAGGGTGCAAGTTTACCCGAATACTCCAAGTCTATACACTCCTTGTAGTACCCATCAAGGCGCTTGAGGAGATCCCCGACAGCGGCCACAAAGTTTTCACAGGTACCTACTTTACAAGCAGTTACCCGCCCAGGCTCCACAAATGCAATGTTTTTCGTTGCCTGCGATCGGATGTACATGCATTCCTTTGAAGACGGGTCCCAAGAATAGGCATTTATACCCGGTTTGTTGTCCATGCATTTGGAACGGGATGTTTTTTTGGCGATATTATTGTGCCCTGCCCCATGAATGTGCTTGATGTTAATATCTTTCAGCAGTAGCCAGTAAGAAGGGTGTCCCGGACGGGATTTCTGCGTTCGATTTCCTTTAACTTGCATAGTTCTGGGTGGGGGTTTCCGTGTGGGCGGCAAGGCATCTTCAAATGCTGTTGGGTACATCTCGCGAATTTTTGGATCAGCACCGGCACTGAATTTCTTGAGTGCCAAGTACAGGGCTTCCAACTCTTGGAGCATACGAGATGGCCGAGCTGTACACCGACCTTTCGACTTCCGCGGGTCGGCATATCTCGTAGCATTTTTGACGGCTATTTTTTTTGATGAGGATATGCCAATATCCTCTGGAAGAGCCGTGCTCACGTTGTTATCAAACACAGGATCGTTTGACCGTAACGGAGACGCAGTTGTGATAGAATCCGTTGAAGGCGAAAGAACCCGAGTGGTTGTAACACTTTCTGCCGTGTCTTGGGGAATGAAAAAGCTTGTACTATTGGTTATTGTACCACCACGATAACGACGCAATCGCCGTGTTGGATCAGCATGTCTATGCAATGATACTGTCGTGTGGGCATCACGACGAAACGCATCAAAGTATTTGTGTACCACGACACCATGCATACAAACAACTGCCAAAAGCGACAAGCACCAAAGGAAGTGGAGACCCCTTTTCCCCATTCTAACGCCGGGCGACCATGCGTCACACGCGCTTTCACGACGAGAACGGCGACTAGCAGGTGACGATCGCGTCAAGAGTTTGCTCAATGACGAGACTGTGGTGTGGGAAACAGGAGAATTTGAAAAAGACTTGCCCCGTTCTCTCTTCTCTGTCTTGGGGCATATGCGATAGACCAAATACAGTACGTAGGTACATATTATACTAAATTACATATTTGGTATACTCGATGAAATCCCTCAAATGCCAATTCTCCAATTCTACGAGGTAGAGTTCACAACATCCACGAATCAATTATTAAGGTATCAAGAAGGACAAAAAGCTGCGATATCGTACTCGAAGATAAAGTAGACTATATGAGATATAGGCATTGTGGATGAGTCGTTCACGACCGACCACCCAATGACAGTGACGTGTGTTCATTTTGAATGAAATACACTTGCATCTCACGTGCTCGTATGCGTCACACATACTAATACTAGTACGCACGTTCGTCCGTTTAGTTCCGTTCACGTCCGATAAGAAAAGAAAAACCTAAAGAGATTAAAGTATGTAGTCTTTGACGATTTTATACTAACTTCACGTTCACTCATACATCATTGCTTTCAACAGTAGAGTGTAAGCCCCGGTCCTTCTTGTGTCTTGTGTTGTTTGTGATATGATACTTCTTGATTGAGCACAAGTGCGCTTCATACGACGACGTACGCACATAGAAAACGCTTTGTTTATTACGCCTGCTAAACAAAAAGTTCCTCTCGTAGGAATCATAGCCAAGCCATTGCAACAGTGCTTTGATGGAATCCGCATGTGCCTTTTCAATCCTACCAGAGCATATAACCACGATTCGGTCAACGTGCGTTAAATTATGCTTGAGAAAAAACTTGATGAGATACTCAACTTCGTCGCCCTGAGTTTTGATGCTGGTCCTCGTCCCATATTCCTCGATGTATTGATGGCAGTCAGCAACATCATCGAAAGTAACAGTGGAATTATACTTCTCAATAATCTCTTTCAGGCGTTTGTATTGTACCGGTGGAAAGTCTTCATTCTTCAACGCTATAATTTGTGTTTTCGACAATGTCGCCGTGTACCACTCAGGTTCAAACACAGTATCGACAATTTTATCAATGTCCCTCATGCTGTACCTGTCCAACAAATGAGCCGCATCATGGAAGTGTGCAAAAGTCAAAGAATGTCGTCTACCGTCTTTATTGGCATAGTCGTTCAATTTGTGTTCCAAAGCACTTCTCCTACTTAAAACAATAGAGAAATATGATGCCTCTGTCAACTGTTGCCTGGACCTTTTCACGTCCCCTAAATTTTTCCATCAAACGCCGAGTCTCTATCTTGTGGCCCTCGAACACAATGAAGTCGTAGGTACGCAGGATGGCGGTTTTAGCCCATGTTACATATACCGTTATTACAGTAGCCTCCATTTATGCATAGCTTCCCATTGCACATGCAATCTGTCTTTCTTTCTCTATTGCCAGGACCACACGGGTGACCATAGTACGATATTGTGCATAGCGATACTGATGCGTAGCACCGCGTCGATTTAGCTCTCTTTTGATTTGCTTTTTTCTCACAGGTCTCTTTGCCACACAAACAGGGCTGCTCGTAGGATTCGATGACAACTGTTCCATCACTATTCGGGCATTCACTTAGCGGCTTTTTCTCCCGAATCCCAAACACGTTAAATCCTCCAGTATTGATGTAAGTCATTATGAGAGAAACCGCAATGAGACTCAAGAAGAAGGTAACAACATAGCAACAGACTTTTCCCCTGCAACTCATTCTCCGCGAAGGTAAACATGCCATACCATCTTTTGGATTAGGCTGCCGTACCACCTCGATCACGTGACCTGCTTTATGGCCTATGGCAGGTGTAACAGGGAGTGGTACTTGCTGCGTCCTCACTTCAAGTATCGTGCCAATTGTAGCAGGGAGTGGTACTTGCTGCGTCCTCATTTCAAGTATCGTGCCAACAAATGGGCAGCAGTCTCGTTCACTTCAGCGATTTGAAAATCTACTCTACTCTTTAAAAATGGCGCGCTTCATTTTCAACACAGCATAAATTTTGTAACACTTTGTTGATTCGGTAAAACCTTCTTCGCTATCTTTTTAGCTTTTGACTTTTCAGCTACAATCAGCGTAGCCGCTAAGATATATTAGCATTTTATGTGTATATATGATATATTACAGAATCATCACAGGAGGATTATATCGATGAACATCCCTATGGCATCGTATCAAACCGCCCCTCGACATACAGAACCAGGTCAGTTACAGAACGATTAAAACAACAGGATGATTATACCAATGAACATCCCTACGACACCGCACCGAACCGATCCTCAGCATTTCATATAACAGAAGATAGCCCTCCTAATACCTCCCAAAACAGAACCAGGTCAACTACAAAACAATCAAACCACTGCTTGGAAAATCAAAAAGGAGGATATTATCTGAGATATACAAAAACGGGGAAACGCTCATGCCGCATAATTACAGACTCATCACAAGACGATTAATCAGGTTTTAAAACTTGTTCATTTAAATAAATAATAGCCAATATACTATTTATATATATGATATAAAATAGTGTGCAAAAAGCTCTCGGCGTTAGAGAGGCAGAAGCTATCAACCGCCAGATACAGAACGGTCGGATTAGGTAGGTATTTTCTGAAATAAAATCTCTGAGCGTATTAATATAACTCCTAACTGACTTGGAAGCAATACTGTTAGGTTTGCGAACACATAGCATTGCTTGGATAAGTTTAAAGTTAGGAGGCTTCACAAGCCCACCCCATAAGAGGATGGCCATGTGCTAATAGTGTAGGTTCCTCCGATCCCAGACGTGCTCCTGTGGCTTGTATATCGACGCAAGGTATCTTGCTTCATTTTAAGGCCTACTGCATCCGCTTTCTGCTTCTTCTTGGCGCCAAGTAACTTCAAGCGCGCGACTTCGGCCTTTACCGCCATACTCTTACAGAAACGAAAAAATTCGTGTATGTCGACTTCCCCATGACCGTCAGCGTCTTTATCGTGCGCATCGCGGTCCATAGATGTGAATGCATCTTCCCAGTTCCCAGATTGAATCAGTGGCCCCAATACGTGTGATTTCATCGCAAATTCGTGAACTTCCGGGTTGTTTTTTACAGCCCAAACGAGCTCATCTTTTGTTATCCGTTTCGACCCATCTTTATCAATTGCTTTGAACAACCGTCTAATATTTTTTTCATCTGCCTCGGTTTGCATAAACCGCCAGAACTCGTCAAACGTGACCTCTCCTCCGTTGTCCGAATCCATCTTACGGAAGGCATCATCAAAGTTTTTGCGCGCGACTAGCTTGCGAAGGGTATCCGAATGGTTCACGAAATGCTTCACCCGTGGGTTGTTGTGCAATGCGTCAATAAATTCGTCCTTCGTGATGTGTCCCGAATTGTCCTCATCTATGGCAAGGAACATTTGCCGCATTTCTTCTTTTTCGTCGTCTTCGTCGGACGAATAGTCTGCCATCGCGAAAGAAAAAACAAACACTTGTGTGTCCTTGCGAATAAAGTGTGCTGTCACGTATTGTTTGACAAGCGAAGGCCTGCACTAAGTGTCGGCTATCGGCGTTAAAACGTGAAGAGGTGGTATTATGGCTGTTTCCTGGAACAGGGGGGCGGCAAGGGAGATAGTAAAACTTAAAAAATATAACGGAATTTTTCTTCGCTGTTGGATTGAGTTTAAATGTCGTCTTAGTAAAACTTGTATTCAATGTTCAGATAAACGTTTGATTGAGTTTAAATGTCGTCTTAGTAAAACTTGTATTCAATGTTCAGATAAAAACGAAATACCTTAAATATATTAAAATTATAATTGCATAAATTTTATTAGGGTCAGAGTTCCTTATCCTTATGACGCGCGTGCGGTATCTATCCTCTTTAGGGAGGATAATATGGATGGGGAAAGTGACGAACAATTGTTAATTTTATACAGCCATTATTAGTAGGTCTAGTTCTAGTGAAGACACTCTTGTTTTTAGGTTTGCGAAGAAATAGTCTTGCTGAGGAGATTTAGATCTGGTCTACTACTGTATGTTCGTACTCCAAAATGATCCAAATTTTTTTCAGACTCTTGCTGCAAAGTTCCTATCATATTCGTTATATTTTGCAGACAACGTGTGGTATGAACGGTTGTACTACGTATTAAAAGTATAATTGCATAAATTTATTATTATGAACCAATTATCTAAATCTGAAAAGTAACAGTTTTCCAGCGTTCTCTACACAATTGATCATCTTCACCGATGATAGGACAAGGGCAGGCATCATCCAAAATTTCATCGCGAACACTGAACGGGTAAGTTATCGGGCATTCTGTGCAGCCTGCACTCTTTGCGACTGTATACTGCGCATGCTTATTCAGGAAAGAGGAGCGGTTTTGACTCAAATGGTATGAGTGAACAAGGTTGTAACCGGCATGCCTTATGGTGTCAACAGCTTTTCTGTTCATTGGGTCAAGTGCCCATGAAATAGCTTTTCCTGGATCTGTTTTGTCATATGCTACAAATGTTTCCATGTGCTTGAATCCTACACTTTCTAGCACAGCGAGGTCTTGGTCTGATGACATTACCAAGCACCCTGATGCTGCAAATTCGAAGTGCTTAGATATTAAACTATTGAACCTCATCATGTCTGTGAAGCAGACCAAAAATTTACTGACAAAAACACCAAAATTTTGACCCTTTAATGAAGCAGAAACAGTGTTCTGTGCTTTCTTCTCCTGCAAATTCTTCACAATTCTATCGATTTCGTGCAACCGCAATGTGTATTCACTGCTTTTCCCTGCATTATATCCTGGGTGTGTTAAGTGCACAAATCTTTTATCATGCGGCACCTGCTGTAATGCCCACCCGCGCAACGGGTATTGCAACTGCTCTGTTGAACCTGCTAGTAGTACCCTTTCTAATGGCATTTTATTATACGATATATTTTGAAGCTCGATGCCAACTGCATTCGGAAGCCAAACACGCTTTGGCCAAACTGATTTCAGTTGAGGGTAAAACACAAACGAAGAGTATGTGTATGGGCCATACCAGACATCCACAAGGCTGAGTAATTTTAGTTTAGCAGTGTGACTCATTTTGCGAAATTCAAACACATTTGGATCATTAGCCCAAAACCCAATTTTTGTGCCATGCAATCGTAGCCATTGAATGGCCTCGGCAAAAAACGAGGGTATATGGCCGTAGTATTCCGTAAATAGGACAAAATCAGGGACATCGCCTTGGGGACAGACGGAAAAAAATGTTTTCCGTTTCTCTTTTGTGAAACGGCCATACAGCGCTGGTTCGTGTCCTTGAACCCATCCATGATTTTGGATCAAATTATTAAAAAGAAAATAGTATTCTTTCGTGACATACCGTTTCCACCCGGCCAGATTTGTTATAATAACGTAGCAGCGCTTGCTTTTGCCATGCTTGATAAAACTGAGTGCATCAGGTGTAGTTCGTTTTGAACTGTTCAATTTCGCTATATTATATTTTTTTAGGTAACAATTTCCCCCGGTATAAGTGCAGCCTCCACAGTTGGGCACTTTTATGCACACACGCTTGCAGGCATTGGCAGTTTCCGATTTAATGACCATAAGATCGTTGCCAACTATGTCGGTGTCTTTCATTATTCCAGGGCCAACAACTTGGTTTGGTGGCATTTCACCCGTCCACATTTGTATTTTCTGTGGTGTACAATATTGGCTCCATAATATTTTGTAACCAGGGAGGCGATCGATTGCCGCACAAGAAACAAAAAGCTTATTGGCGAAAGTAATGCCATATTCATTACGTTTTAAGCGGTTTACTGTAGCAATCAGGGCATCAACCATATTGAATGCAGAATATTTCGCGGCCCCGAGGCATTGTGTCTTTGTTGTACGCTTTTCCCACTTACCTAGATTATGTAAAATTTCTCCAATTCTTGAACGGATTTCAGAAGCGGTTGCGCCTGGAGAAATGCGGTTAATTCTTTCGCGGAGAAATTGAATTTCATTGGGAAGTGGGCTGAGAATGACTTGACCAGCAGCAACTGCTTCCATGTATTTTGCTAGTGGATACCGGAATACGGAAGGCCCATTTACCAAAATTATAGCATCCCGCATCGCTTTTGAGTGGAGTACTAACATTTTTTCTCGTTGAGCAGTTTCTTTTAACGGAAACACCCCCTTAACAACGCCATTGGGCAATTTATCATATTCAAAAGAGCCACCATGTACGTATGGCGCATGCTTTTCGTCGATTATTTTGTAAGGGTGCGCTTTCTTGTTACGCAAAGACTTTTTAACTTTCCAGCGAAAGGGGTAGAGTATTTTGTGTTCTGCGCCAGATAACAAAACATCGTATTTCCGGTTTTTCAGTGGTTCTTTCAATGGTGTTCTTTTCAGTATTTCTAGCTTTTGACTACATAAATCTGAAGATTCGTCCTGTATACATGCACGAATAAAAGATCTTGCTACAGAACCAAATTTTGAAAACAATCCATAATCAGGAAGGTGTGGAACGGCGGAAATAACACTATTCTCAAATCCTGTTCGTTGATACTTGGATGGAATGTCTGCACCATATGCCAAATGAAAAAACGAGAGATTAAATTCTCTGTACATATCTAGTCTGTCTGTCCAAGATTCATGCTCTCTTGTTCCCGTAAAGACTCCATGGCGCCGCAGCTCTCTGAGATCTGCTGATCGAACGTACCCAGCGGCGTAAATTTCTCCAATTATTACTGCATCGAAAAATACTTTTCCACCGTAATAGCTTTTCAGGTTATCAAGCACAGACTTTTCCATATCAAATCCTGGAAACCCATACCCCCACAATCTAGCGTAGACTCTATGATCTGCAGCAGCAGCATAAAAATAGTGCCAAAATTGGCGTACTGCAAAGCGGGTATAAGTGCTTATGTCGCTCAAAAAAAGAACTCGAAGTTGAGGGCTCTCAGGGTCAAAATTTGTGCTTGGGGCCCAGGGACCTTCGTGATCTCGAGGAATTATACACTCGTACGGTCTTGGGGTACTCCCGATGTATGCAGTTGTTGCTGCCGCTAATTCCTCGGCACCTTTATAAAAGTGTCCACATTGGTCATGCACTACACTAACTAATTCGTTCTGTAAGGCTTTGGACAGTCCATTCATCCACCCATATTGTCTAGACAAACCTAACGGTATTTTCTCTGTCGCAATATTGTACCTTTTCACGGCCATGTTGTTGTGCCTGAACATTAAAACAACAAAGTTTGCCACTGAAAAGGAAACGCCAATAAAAAGTAGGCGACGCCACATATTTATTTATTTTTGAAGAGCAAGCAGAGCAGAATGTTCCATTTCAATTTTAGCCTTGACCGTCTCACTACCCCGCCTTGTTCAGGAAAATTCATGAATCATGTAACATTGAGGAATTTTTGGAGGTCAAAAAATCAGGTGGTCCAAGCCGTTTTTTTAGAAAAAATTATATCCCAAATACCGTAGTCTTCATTGTAGGATGTGTAGGTATGGTACGGTTTTTCACGACTGCTAAATTCAAATAAACGTTCGGTCCGGTATGGCGTACACTTGGACCTGGCATCTGACACTGTATACGGGTACTATACCTAGGTACTGTATTATACTTTCGGATAATACACACAGACGAACAATACTGCATAATATTAAATTATTATTATTTTAAGGAGGGACAGCCTCTGGATTGAACAAGAGTTTTAAAATATAGCAAGCAGTCCTGGTGTTCCAGGGTTTCAACTTGAAATCCTTCATCGTTTCGACTTTTTAAACACTATCGAAATTTTGCCCTGTAAAATTTGGCAAAAACCTTTTTGATAATGAACGTGAATAGAATAACACGTACCAACAAACCCACCGATATACAAAAGCTCAAGCACCCAAAAGCAAGCGGTGTTGCCAGTCGTTGTGTTTTTTTATCAAATTTTCGAGAACTTTTGTATTCGTTTTCTCATGCTCATGCGAAGAGAGACCCCATAAGTGCATGGCTATAGAACGAGGGAATCTGCCAGCACAGTTTGTCCAGTAACATCGGTACTTCTCCAGGTCTGATCGTTGTTCGTATCTTACTGGGTAAAACATGTATGAATCCAAGATATTTAAAGACTCAAAAACTGGTCTTAAAACCCGACTAAAGAAGCCAGGGCCGGTTTGGCGGACTATAAATTTGCCATTCAATCGGGCGTCTTTCAGCATGTCAAGAGCAGCAGACATGATTGGGTGTCGGCGGGAAAATGCAAAAAATCCATTCGACACAGAAATAGACATACGCTGTTTGCCATCCTCATGACACACCAAGGGAAAGTCCAGTTTCAATAAATCCAATGACTTAAAAAAATAGAAGTCTGTATCCAAGTACACGCCCCCTTCATTAAACATGATCTCGTACCTAGCCAAGTCTGATATTTGGCGAAAATCAGAGGACTGGCGAATAAGATATTTCATGGACGTCAATTGTTCGACTCTGGTGGCCGTCCACAACTGAAACTGCCACAATGGATGTTGCGCCATTGTTCGTATTAAGTAACTAAGTTTTAACGTTGATATTTCATTGGACAACCATATGATATGAACAATTTTTGGAATATTAGGTTGAAGAACAGGAAGCTGAAGACCAACGGCACTTCCAGCATAAAATGTTCTCAGCGACAGAGCCGAGTGCAGAGCCGAGGGTAATTGCTTATTGCTGTCAATATTTGGGCCATAGGACTTGACGAAGGGGTCAATGTACCAGTATGGAAGAATTCTAACTGACATTGGATGTCGTCGGTGCATTTCTTCCCACCATACCATACTAGCTTGTGAAAACATTCCCATGTGACCCAGTTCAGCCGTAAATTGATTCCCTTTCGTCCCGTAAAAAAAGGTTGGGATCAATTTTCTATTTTTATCATGCGCAAGACAAGCAGAAACAGCTGTGAGTATTGCAGAAGGGTCTTTCCACAATATTATATTACTCGAAAGACAGAGCCCACCATGTGAATGAACTAGTTTTACGCATTTCGCATAAATCTGGAAAGGGTTCTCAAAAGTAGCCTTGTCAACTACGACTGGAACATAGCGATAGGAATAAGTGGCAGCAAAATCTTTATTGATATCTGTTGGCGCATACGAAATGACAAATAAATTTCTCGGCGTATCATTCATATGATCGATCACAGTGGTCTGAACAAGCGAGTCTCTATTTTTGCTGTTGTCAGTATTGACAATATTCTTTTTCGTTCTATATACCGGCACATCGAATAATTTGGTCACACTCATTATGTAAGAATCAACTTGATGTTCCATGGGAAACGCTTCATCGTACAATGTACGTGCGGCTTCAGGTGTAATGACGTACGCGAATGTTCCCCAGTATTCTCCAGTCAGTTTGTAACTGTAGTCCCCAGAGGATTGCCAGTCTATAGCCCTGGTATATTTATTGTTGACGAGATCTGCAAGGTACAGAAGGCCAAAATCACGGGGAATTTCCGAAAGTGCAAGGGGAAACATTTCTGAAAATCCATCTCTAAAATTTATGTCGTCCTCGATAACGAGAACAGGCTTTTGCGATCGAGCGGCTATTTTCCACGCTTTTCTATGGCTCAGAAAACAGCCAACTGACCCGGGAGTAAGAAATTCCCCTCCTACTGTTCGCTGGTTCCACACCGAGGTAAGACCAGCAGGAGATATTCTCCCTGATTCAGAAAGCTTGGTAAAGTCAATACGCGTCCCATCGACCCCGTCCACAAACATTGCTGGAACTTTTGAAAGCAGGGGTTCAGATTGTAGGTTATGCTGTGTTTGTTTTCGTCTGCGTAGGGAAGTATTTAATGAAACTATCAATACTGTTGAAATCCCACGTTTATCTCTTAACACCCGCGAACGCTTTGTTATGGATACATAAAGAAAATGTATAGTCCACATTCCGCAAAGGCATATGAGACAAGAAAAACATGTTCGAAAAAGACGCGATTTTCTTGAGACGCGAATCCACACCTTTTGCTTTCTTCTCATAACTCCTGGTGCAAATATAAAACACACCGTACTTTGTGTATAGATTAAATATATCCTGTTTTCGATGAAGTTAACAACAGAAGTTGTTCAATAGAAAAGTGCATGGGAAATGCATCAGTTGTAAATGTAGCGATGAAACAAGCGAAGAGGCTTGAAGCCGCCTGCCGACAAGCGAGCTGTAATTAACAATGTTACTAATTAAGAAACTCGTAGACTAGACACTATTTTATTAAATTATTATGCTATCTATATCCACTATTGTGCTTTGCACGGTTAGTGACAGGGGGGGGACAGCCTCTGGATCTCTGGATATGATCATATTTTTCTGATCTGTCTTTTCTCTTCAGTGTATATTTACCTGCGGAAAACCGGCCGAGGGCTTTTGATGTTCACGTCATACAAATGTCATACTTTGCGACCCTGTAACAGCTACCCGTTTCACAGAGTCTATGCCTTATGGCAAATATGTATGCCCCCCCTCGTTTATTCTTCTACCTTGGTGTCCTCCTGACCGTGGTATGTAGCACAGTACGTTTAAAACGAAACAAAATATGTGGAAAAGAAGCCACTCTCGGACTGCGAGGTCTAAATTTTTGGGACTATTTTGATGACATCTATGTTATCAGTGGAGACTGGGTTTCAAATAAGAAGAGGGCGAAGCTTAACCGTGAAGCGGAGTCGGTGCGTCTCAGCGGGCGATTCAAGATATGGCCAGGTGTAAGAAACAAGAAAAGTGGGCACGAAGGCGCGTGGCATGCTCACCAGGCACTCATCAGGAATGCAAAATCGAGGGGGAAAGATTGTGTCCTAATCTTTGAAGACGATGTTCTTTTTTCTGAAGCATTCAAGAAAGACACTGCGCACACATTGAGAAGGGTTCTGACATTTTTAGGGAGTTCTGTCAGTTGGGAAATATTTTTCTTCGGTTCAAATGTGGTCAAAATGCAAGCCATAGAAGATCGGCAAGACATCGTCCGGGTTCAGTCTTGGGCACTTCTCGCATATGTACTAAATCAGAATGGCATGGCATTGTTCGTCTGTGTGTATTATCCGAAAGTATAATACAGTTAATTAAGCTTCCCATAGTTGCCTAACGATAATGCCCAACATGCCTAACGGCATGCTGTGTACCTGGTAGAGACGCAACTATGGGAAGCTTAATTAACAGTAACTTTAGAGTACGACCCAGTTCCAAATTCGCGCATACTGTTGATATGGTTAAAGAATACCACAATTATATAGGGTATTTAGCACTTTCAATTTCGCGTGTACTGTTGATAGGTGGTAAATACTACAAAAATACATATAGGCTGCGCCGCTCTTTTAAAGCCGCCACCCTTCATTGCCACCACGACCGACGGGTCGACAGATAGGCTTGTCGTGGTACATTAAAATACTGAATTTATGTAGTTACTCACTCTATGCGATGGTGGTATATTTGTATCCTTCATTGTAGGATGTGTAGGGTATGTACGGTTTTGACGAACTTCTCAGTATAAAATAAATCTCAGTATAAAATAAATCTCAGTATTTTTTTTTTTTTTTTCCTACTAAACTTGATAATTATCCTACATACCCTACATACCCTACACTAAATACTTACCAATTTCATTTTTTACAAAAACAAACCCTACATATACCCTACATACCCTACACTAACCTACACTAAATAATGAATAGTAGATATATTTGACGATAGATCGATAGATAGGCTTATCATGGTGCAATAAAATACCATTAAGAGGTACTTAATGACTCCCATTTCTTTTGGCTTAGACGGACTTTCATAGGCATTAAAAAATTACTTTATTATCCCATAATCTGTATACTTTATTGTACGTTGAATGTGTATTTAACTACTTACTGTGTGTAGGGTGTGTAGGGTATGTACGGTTTTTCACGACTTCTACATACAAATAAACTTTTATTATTATTTTTTTTTTTTTTCCTACTAAACTTGTTAATTATCCTACATACCCTACATACCCTACACTAAATAAGATACTCTTTCATTTTTGTGTTAACACAAACCTGCACTGACCCTACACCACCCTACATTGTTCTCCGCCACTTCCAGTTTCGTTCACACTCGGAACTTCAACACGTTAGTGAAGACGGCAAGAATAACTTGCCCTTCTTGAATAGCTTTTTATGGGTGTAAATCGTTTTCAAGTTTGCCATGGACAAAACACTGTGGGGAAAGTGTGCAAAATCATTCTAAATATGACCTTTTTGCTTCTTCTCTTCACTTTTATCGCGCAGACAAAGTTCTTCATGTCGCGTAGTTTTGAGCGGGTACCTCTGAATAGTCGTGTTTTTAAAGCAAGAGGTGTAAAACATCGTTGCAATATAAAGATTAGCAACTGCATGGATGTAGCTGGTGTTATTGAAGAGAGAGCTATAGAAGTTCACTCGAGCGAAGTATGCGGCGTACAAGTTAGCTCTTGTTGTGAACTCTGCGAATCTTATCCTGCCTGTAAGCACTTCGTTTGGCGGGAGAAAGAACTGTGGCCGAAAGCTGGGTGTGAATCCGGCCAACCATATTGTTGGCTATTGAAAAACATCAAAGAAGTTCAACCGTCGGCCAATGGAACCATTTTTGGGACTAAAGCCGATATGCCCAGTTGCCCAACAGCCGTGTACAAGTGGCGTGCAAGTTATGAATTTCGTGGAAGGTACCATTCAAACACCAAAATAATTCCAATACACAACTATTCCAGTGACAAAATTACAGTGCTAAAAAGCAATATGCGAGACGTATGCAAAAGAGTTGAGTTTCATCAGAAATGCCCTCAATCAAAATCGAGTAAAATCCCGAATTTAGGAGGACGTAGCTCAAGAACGGACGTTAAATTGCAACAGCGGTTGTACAATGATTCACTTATTCTTTCTGGAAAGTCTAGAAAAGGAGTCAATTGTACACATTTAATGATTGTATCCCACCCGGATGATGATGCTATATGGGGAGGAGAAGTGCTTGGTTGCACAAATCTATTTAACGAGTATAAGTGTTGGAAAGTTGTTGTTATGAGCGATGGTGGAAGAAAATCAACCATAGATTGGCCGAGGGTCGAAGACTTTAAAGTGCATTCTAACTTTTTTGGAGCCGATTACGAAATGTGGAAAACAATTGATAGTCATATGCTGAACGTATTATTGCATTCACAAAAGTGGGATATAGTTTTAACACACGGTCCATTTGGTGAATATGGTGCTGGGGGTCACAAAGAGCTATTTCATCTGGTACTGAAGAATTTACCAGCTCATTTGTATGATAAGTTCTATATATTTAACCCCAAACCAAACGCTCCAAAGAATCCGAACAATGTTCCCTCATAATTAAAAAGAATTGCATTCAGTATATATGACAGGACAGAGCGGGCTGCTCTTGTAAGCCTTTTTTTCTGGGTTGAAAATGTGCATCAAGTTTGTGTGGTTGATAAAACCAAAGTAATGGATAGCCTGCAATCCATTAAATCCCCATTTACTGTGCATCCGTGGTCAACCCATCGTTCAGCATATTGTACATTGTGGGTAAATCCTCACAATAGTGAAGACTGGGGTTGCAATATGTCAAAAACACAGATGGTATGGCCTGTCTTGTAATGCAGGTATTTTAATTGTCTGTATGTCAATATTTGGCCATTGTGTTTTCTTTCGAAGACAGTATTGATGGATAAAAGCAGTTTTATACATTCGAAAGGGATCGTTAAGTAGAGTCTTGTTAACAAAGTTCTCGTCATCTCCTGTTTTTTTTTTACGACGGACCTTTTCCCATTAATTTGGATGTTAAAGATGTGATATTTTCACTAGGAATATGTAAATCATCCGCTTTTAGTAAATTAGTGCCTGGAAGGGTACTAGTTGGTCACAAATTCTGAGTAGATGTGGTTAAAAAATATGTAAATCATCTCCGGTTTGTCTTGCGTTGTATACAAAAGGTTTTTTTTAACGAGGAGCAAACTACAGGTTTGTGAAAGGTGGTGTTGCGATGTCCCTTGGAGGACCATGACAGGTACCATCTTCATGAGCGTAATCATATCATATAATTGTACATATACTATCGTTATGAATGCCTAT
>Ga0099797_100352_pt1 | contig 30280 bp, 19 predicted proteins | sample Uncmet_Sort48C_1_FD_89871 | JGI IMG/M metagenome (GOLD analysis project Ga0099797, IMG submission 89871) | Marine eukaryotic communities from CALCOFI LINE 67, Pacific Ocean - C012_Sort48C_1 | ecosystem: Environmental > Aquatic > Marine > Oceanic | place: Pacific Ocean: Monterey Bay | collected... | reverse complement strand
TAATATCATAAATATACATGTATATATAGTGTGAACAACACAAAGCAATCACACACGAGAACGAACAGGGTGCAATGTTAAAGTTCTTTCAGCGCGGCGATAAATCTCAAAACAACACAAAGACATTTAACAAAATGCGAATAAAAGGGGGGAATAAATGTAAGATTTTAGACAAGTCACAACTGGATGCAACTAGTTTGAAGAATAAACAAAACAAAAAAGAATCGAAAAATGGAGAGAGAGAGAGAGTCATTAAAAATAAAAAAATCGAGACACGTGCCAAAGATGATGTGGTAAAAAATGTGAATTTAGAGGAAAAAAGAGAAGAGATTGATGATGACGAATCAAATGAGAGTGAAGACGACGAGATGATTGACAGTGACGAAGGTGATTTGAATGAGAGTGAAGAAGACGAATTGAATGGTAGTGAAGAAGACGAATTCAATGGTAGTGAAGAAGACGAATTGAATGATAGTGAAGAAGACGAATTGAATGATAGTGAAGAAGACGAATTGAATGATAGTGAAGAAGATGAATTAAATAATAGTGAAGAAAATGACAGTGAAGAGGAAGAATTGAGTGAAAGTGGAGAGGAGAGGAGTGAAAGTGGAGATGAATTAAACGAAGACGGAGTTGAAAAGAGCGGAGACTTGTGCAAAGGTGAAAAAAGTGGAAAAGAAGTGAAAGAAAATAAAGAAAATACCGATTCAATTAAAAAAATAAAAAATAAAACACACAAATCAGAGAGAGAGCACAAAGTAAGCAACGACAAAATTGATAGGGAAGAGAAATTGGATGAGATTAAAACAAAAGATTGTGGAAAGTTTGGACACATGGTGGATAACAAAATGGATGTGAATAAGCCCGAAGGTGACGACGGAATGAAAGAAAGTGAAGATGAACAGACACAAAATGTTGCTAAGAATGAAGGTGAAGAGACAGCTGATCCTGTCACCGTCAACAACGAAACAATAAAAATTGACGACGATGAAGATGCTGAGACCATGTGCATGTCTGAAAGTGATTTAGTTGCTATGCTAGTTGGCAACAAGAAAATGTTTAATTTAAAATCAAAAGACGTGATGCAATTCTTCGATGTGATATACCCATTAATTTTTGTGAAATGTGATGCAACAGGTGAAACCCCAGCAGAAATGTCTAGCTTACCATCACAAGAGTTACCTGTAGTGTTACCAAGGGCATGTGGTCCGATGGAAGTGGATTTTGATATACAAACGTTGGATGATTCTTTATTGTTAGATGTCGTATTTGACAAAATGGCTCAAAAAAAACGAATCCCCATGTACAAACTCGAATATAGGCAAAAAATTGACATGAGCAACATCGTGCCCTATTCAGATCAGACCAATAGCTCCGAGCAGAACGAGGCAGTATTCGACAATATGTTTGGTCACACCATACATAGAGCAAACAAAACTGATGGCAAAATATATGTTGATTCTTGCACGTACGATTCTATAAAGTCTTATATTTACCGAATCAAGCTGGCGGTGGCCGCCAAAGGAAACGAGCGTCCGAAAGAAATACAAACCTATGATAACATTCTTGTTTATAAGGACTGTGTGCCATTAGATAACGCGATGGAATCTCTCAAAGATCTTTTGTTCGGCCGACAATGCACGCTTGAAACAGAAGAGGCATCAAAAAATCGCAATCGACCGTGCTATTTGATGAGAGATGGCGTGAATGGGCCAGAGGTGTCGTTTCAAATATTTGATTCCAAATACAACTTAAATTTAGATGAAAGACACATCGCAATGGTTTGTAGAGCAAAGGGCAAATCAAAGCCCGCAGAAATGCACATTGCTTTTACAAAACAGTTCTTGTGCAATTCTCCTCAATTTAAAGATCGATTTCAAGTTGAATACACCGAACTGCTCGACAAACTAGAGCCCGAAGATGTCATTTATTTGCCACTATTTTTTGACCCGTCTAAGTCGTGTTTCAGATCGGTGAATTGGTTTTGGGGTGCATGGAGAAATTCGAGTTTTAATGTTTTAAACACCATGTGGGTTCACACAAAATCATCGTGTTGTTTAACAAAGGGGAAGCCAATTCAGTGTCCTATAAACTTTGTAGAGGTTTACTTGGCAAAAATCAATTCAATCAAGGATTTGCGCGTGTTCAAACACATTGGAGACAATTTGATGAGAAAGCGTCTGGAATGGTTACATTGCAATTATCCGTCAAACGAAATTGTTGTTTGGCACAAAAACAAGATTCTTCTGAAAGAGTTACTAGACATCAACGTGACTGTGCCAAAAGCGTTTGTGCAATGTGGTTACGTGAGCACTCATCGTGCAAATCTTCAAGTGATGACAGATGCAGTGGTCGATCTCTTTGTAGATGAAAGGGAAAAAAATAAATTTCAAGGGATTGCTCCAAATGAAACCAGTTCTCCGGTTTTGATGAAAAGGACACAACCCTACTGCAAGGGCGATGATCCACATAGTAACATCACCACAGGTGTCGGTGTAAACATGCAAAACGAAATGCACGATGCCAGCAATTGCAATGCTCAAAGCCAACAAGGCGACGACGTTCTATGTGGAGATGCAATGACTGAGAAAAACTACTTGAGTTTCACAAAACGCAAATACGAAGATTTGGCTGCAAAAAGCAAAGCAAAAGTCGAGGAACTCATGTATAATTTTGAGTTGGAAAAAGAATTGATCGCGAAACGCCAGAAAGTGGAACTCGAAACAATAGAAAAGAGAGCTATGCGCCAAGCCGCGTGGCATACGAAATTAGCAGAGCAATATGCCACTTTGGCAAATGAAATTTTTATGTAATAAACTTTAAGTAATAGTGTCTATGTTTCAAACCTTATATAAAATTACAGCGTTTTCAAATTGTTTCATTGCATTTCCAAATGCTGATTTTGGAATGGCGTAGTTTCGAATATGTTCTGCATCGTCTTTGATGTCCTCTTTACAACAATAAACTTTTATTTTGACCGCGTCCAAGCGCCTTTGCTCTTCGAGCTTGTTCGGACGAGCAAATGAAAGTTGCTTATTAAAGCTTTTATGTTTGAGCAAACGCGGATTTACCCGTCCAATTTTAAAAGAGTTTTGATTGCTGGACTCTTCAATGCAAATGATGGAATCCAGCAAAGGTTCTTCCTTGAAAGCGCTATCGATGTCTCCTTCAAGTTGTTCATACTTTGATTTCGATACTACAAGCACATGATGCCGTGCATCTGATGATGAATTCTTTGATGTTTTGCCTGTTGGGGTTGCTTTCTCCGTTTTGCGTGCACCATCTTTGTTTGGCTTTGCCTCCGAAACTGCATGTGTTTGTTTTGTGGGTTTGGTGACTGTGGCAGTAGTAGCCTTCTCGGTTTTCGAGTGTATCTTTGTTTTGGTAAGGGCTTTTTCGCTGGTTTCTTTATTCTCCAAACAAGATGTCATCTTTTTAGCTGTAGGACATTCTTTTTTGTGTGCTTTGTCGGTGACAGTATTTTTGAAAGTAGGTTCTTGTTTTGTTTTGGCAGAAACACTTTCAGGGCCAGTTTTAGCATTAGTGTCGCAGTCAGTGCACTTCTTTTTCTTTGGTACTGCCTCGGTCTGTGTCTTTGGTGCTGCCTTGGTCTGTGTCTTTGGTACTGCCTTGGTCTGTGTCTTTGGTGCTGCCTTTGTGTGGGTGGATTCTGATTTGGCTGAGCTACATTTTTTGGAGGATATCTGTTTTTGTGACTTCTCAGGAGGTTTTGTACTGTCTACAAAATGTTTTTCAACAAATGCCATTCCTTTAATGTACTCGCACGTTTGCAGTATTTGCTGATTTTTGACATTCACGTCGTCATTACCCGACACACCCGACATGATGATGTTACCCTCCAAATCCGGAACCAACTTTTGCCAGACAGAGGTTGACACATTGAGTGTTTCTTTGGAATCTGGAAGCTGAGTTTGTAGTATGGCCTGTGTGGGTGTATTTTCCATGCACCAATGCACAAAAGATGAAGGATATGCATCAGCAATTACCGCACCCCTGTACAAACGGAGATGCTTCTTGCTCAAATAAATATTCGCATTTTCGAGCTCTTCCTTTGTCTGAGGAGCCAGTGGCTCGAGGCCATCTTTGCAACGTTCATGCATTTCGCGGAAGAGATTGGCATGTATGCTTTTTATAGAAGAAAGGAGCCCCGAAATACATTTCTCTTTGGCGGCCGCCATCCCGGGTTATAGCAGGCATGCTTGGCAATTGTTATATATATTACACGAGATGATTTTACAGATCAGTACACGAGATGTAAATTTCCATTCATTATTTGCACTATAAATTGGCCAACTAAAGTGTGACGATTATATACCATACCATATACTTCTTGTCCAAGGTGTAGCATCTCGAACTTGTTTGTGTCAATTTGGATGATGTCCCAAGCTGCACCGCTATGTCCTTTGGTTTCTCTGGCTCCCCAACCACTGTGTAGCCATTTAAATGATTTTTCTGTTGTGTCTAGATGCTTAATTTTCTGCCCTAAAACAGTAGCCCATTTGAAATCTGTTAAACCTTCTCCGTCTTTGAAAGCTTCGATACCTTTTACGTATTCACCCTTTGAAATGTGTTCATGTGCATTGTTTAAATGTCGAACAATTCCTTTATGAGCCCAATCTTTGTACTTAGTTTGGTAGTTCTTTAATTTTTCTTTCTCGTTTTTGTATTCTAGGTTTAAAAGTTTTACCGTGTGTATCCATTGTGTATCTGTTAATTCAAACATTTTATATTTGTGTTCAAACAGTTTTTCGAAAAGCTTGTTATAAGGATCTTCATTTGTTGTAAAAACCTTTTTGTCTGCACACTCTTTATCAATTGTGCTTAACTCATTATGAAGATTAATTTCATTTTCCTTACACACTGTCCTTACGTACGATATAGTGTTAAGAAATCGCTCCTTGCTGTGTTTTTCGTTGTCCCATAATTTTGGGTGTTCAATATTGATAGTTCCAAGGTGGCGTCTTCGTTGTATTTCACCATAGGTGACACATTCTGTAAAAATGTGAAGTAGATGCTTAGCTGTTTGTAATCCTGGTTTGGATAAATTATCATTGAAGAGCGTTAAAAGAAGTTCATAATTGTTGTGCCATGCGTTGCGTCTTTTGAACATGTTGTCATCATCAGCTGCTTTTGCCATATACACAAACATCTCCGAATTAATTTCTTGTTGACTCAAGCGCCAAGACCAATATACAAACATGCGCAAGACATCCATCCTTCCTTCATCATCCAGTCTATTTGTCTCCTTATTAATTTCCCTAATGCAAGTCATAATTGGCTGAAAATCTGCAACGGGGTTTCTTCTGTCAAGCTCATCGAAGAAAACTTTATCCCAACCTTCTTCTTTGCTGCAAATTAGTTGTTTGTAAAACTCGTGAACGCGTTTGCTAACTTGTTTAAAAATGTCACCTACTTCAGTTGTTTTGCCAGTATATCGTTTAATTTCATACAAGTGTTGTTTTAATCGAGCAGACGCCTTTAAAAAAGTGTCTGCTTGCAATTTTGTTGTCATTCTAAAAAGTTCATCACGATGCCGAAATTGATATCCTAAAAATCCCACGGGTGTGTCAGACAATGTCACTAAAGAATACGTACGTCGAAATTCGTCTTGAAGGTTTTTTTCATAAGTAAAAGTATTACCCACAAGTGCATGTTCTAATGCATCCATTTCTGTATCATCTTCTGGGTTTAAGCATGCCGTAATGTATAAAAGACATTTAAATGAAATGTGTCCACAATACAACCCGGTCATCACGTCGTGAATGAGTAGGCGGTTTGATGTAAGGTAGTTATACTCAATTGTGTTATATTTTTCCTTTAACAAAAATTTAAACATTGATGGGTCAACAACAAAACTTTGGTTGCTTAAAATTTTAGTCGTATCAGGTTGAGGAATGTAATGACAATCACTCATGTAAAGTAATGTTTCTAGTTTTCGTCGAGTCAGAAAATCTAGAGGTTCGTCTGAGTCATTATAAGTAATTTCGTGGTGGTGCTTGTTACGACCATGACCACCTCTGCCACGACCGCCCGATTCTCTTGGCCTTTTTTCAGTATATCCACCACCCTTCCCCCCTGTTCGAACGCTATCACATCGCATTACAGCTGCATGCTGACATCTCCACACAGTCAGTTTTTTTCCCTTAACGTTTTCCGTGCTGGTCTGTTCGGGTTCGTAGAAGTGACCATCTTCAGCTTGTATCAGTGTCATATCAATCTCTTCACACTTTTCATCACCACGTATTACAGGATATATAAGGTCTTCCGAGTAGTCACACTTGCTGTATGATGCTTTATAATCTTTATAATAATCTTTTGAAAATGTTATGAAGTCATCAAACTCATAACCTTCCGGCAACGTATCTTGCTCCTTAGAAACAGTATATATTTCCATCTCATTGCCGTCGTCATCTGTATCAACCGTTTTTGACCCTTTAAAAACCGTAATTTCCGCTCCGATCATATTTGGAAATGTTTCTGCATCTATGAAGTTTCCATCTAAATCAACCCCCCGCTTATAGCTAAGAAAATGATGTAATTCACACAAAGCTCCCTCTCCCTGTGTGATGTTCCTGCATTTGTTATGAGTACAAAAATACATACACTTGCCTGCACGATAATTTTCTTTTTTCCCCATTTTTGGGATATCAGGTAGCACGAGACCACATGTTTTGTCTGAGGCTTTTAAGTTTTTTAAAAGCAAACTGAGCTTGCTTTTACTTGGTTCTGATGTCTGTGTTTTTTTACCCTTTTCTTTTTGGGTTATTTCTTCGTTTGTTTCATTTTGTTTCATTTTTGCCAATGGCAATTTATTCAATGGCATTTTGTGTTTATCCTGTTTTATGACTTGTTTTTGTTGTGAACCAAGTATTCAGTGAATACGAGTGTGACACCCCCACCACTGATTGTATACAGGGATAAATAAGTTGCAGATGGTATATAGATTTGTGTAACTATTTTCTATCTGCATGTGCACATACATACATATTATATATATATATATATATTTGTATGTGCTCTGGCCAACACATGTCTCACATTTGTTAAAAGTATATATTAAAAATATGGATGTGTAAATAAAAGAGATCTTGGCTGTGTGTGCACATGGAAATACCAGATGCCTAGCAGGCGGCATCCTGCAGAGAATATGTTCACATCGAAAAAAAAACAGACAACGCTTCTTGTTTTACCGGATAACCCATTGATGTGGAAGCATCATCCCGGTGTAATTGTATCGACATACGCGCAGTCAGGGCTATCTTGCATTGCACTTCCGTATGAAGAAGATGGTTCACCGTTTGAATGGTTTGATGTTAATCAAAAGGATGCAAGGCGCACAGTCATAATGAACGTGCCGCAGCAGATGATTAGTTTTGTTTCGCTGTATATCATAAAAGCGGAGTTGTACACGAAAATGATATTGCCTGACAAAAAAGACACCGTAGACGTGTACAAGTTCTTAGAAGTGAAATCAAGCAGGGAAAATTGTTTAAATGGTCCATTTTTATTGAAGGGGTATTTGAACGTGATAGAATTGCTTGCTTTATTGGACAAGAAGCATGAATTTGAAATCGTAAAAAAGTTGATGTCAACAAACAACGTTTCGAAAGAGACAATTGCCGCGTGTTATCCATTTAGATCTGAATCAGAAATGGCTGCATTTTTAGATTGGATACCAGTGGACGCTGTGTGCACTTGGCTAAATTGCAAAGAAGATGTGTGTAAAATGGCGCTGAGGCACCTTTTAACTAGAGCTGTGGAGTCTGATGAAACGTCGGACTCATGTTTTGAAGAAAGGTGTGCAAGCGATAGTGTTGAAATGGATTTGTTTGAAATCTTAGAGGAGAAGATGACGCGTGTTGAGTTTTGGAATGTGGATGACCTGTGTTTAGGCGAAGCTGCAACAGCAATTGGTATCCAATTGTGTTTACATGCAAAATCGCTATTGAGATGCCATAAGGTTTGTATTTTATATCCATATGGATTTTCGGATACTTCAAAAGAAATTTGCAAAATTGCAAATAGGCACGATTTCTTAGATGTGTTTGCATCACACGAGGACATGGATGATGCAGACATTTATTTGATTTTAAATTGTTTTGGTGATTATGAAAATACCGTTGATTTGCTACAAATACTTGAACGACACACCAATCATTTAGAAAAATGCGAGGGTATTTTTGTAGGGGGGAGGCATATTCCGATTCCATGTTCACTGGGTGGAAAACGACCAGAGGTTGACACGTGGTTGGAGCATGATTTCATATCGTCTGTACTTTCCTGTGCCAACGCCATAAAAAGGGGTTATCCAGACGGAGTAGGTTTCCCAGGCGTGTCAACGTTTGAAAAAGAAGAGGTCCGAGAATGTGTGTGCAGGAAACTGAGGGAGGACTGTCGCTGGAATGTCACAAACCTCACCTCACACGATGGATGTAGCCGATTTGTACACACAAAACGGCCGATTGCACTAAGTAGCGTTCCTGACGGTGTTTGGATGTCTAAAGATTTATATCCAAGTGTCGTCACCGATTTTGAGTATAGATCAAAAAAAGATGACACGGTGATACTGTGCAATGGAGACACTGCTCATGCTTGTGACATAATTTACAATGCAGAGAGTGGAAAGCGTCAGATTGTAGTGGAGTGTGCATCTGGTAGTTACGAAAGATTTGCTGCCAGTGCTTGTCCCTCTTTGCAATGCACAACGCCACATTTTTGTGCTTATCATGCATCTGTATTTTTTAAAAAAGTGAAATAAAGTAAAAAAAAGTACACAAATAAATAAAAAACAAATCGGCCTCGGGTTATTTTTAATTTTGCAAATGAATAAATTTGTTGCGTTTGATATAGAGACAACGGAGGTCTTTCAGGATGGTGTTTCAAACTCAAATATAACCGTAGCTGTAACGGAAACGTCTGACGGCGAAACCTTGTGTTGGATGAGCTGGTTGAGCGAAGAACAGTTGACATGTCCTTGTTCGGAGATTGATTTGAACGAGAAGTTCAAGTCATATGCAGACAAATTTGTGGAGGCAGAAGAAAAGCCAATGGTAGCATTGCCACAGCTTTCTGATGATGATGTCGTTAGTTTATACATGTACCTGGAGAAGAAAATTCATCAGGGATATGTAATTTCTACCTGGAATGGTGCTTCTTTCGATTTTCAAATTTTGGCTTTCATGCTTTTACGGGCAGACCGTCTCGATTTGTACAAGCAGTGTATTAAGATTGCGGGTGGGTTATGTCATGTCGATATCATGTTTGCATTTTTTGCCAACAAGGGATTTTGTGTGTCCCTGGGAAAAGTTGCACAGGCGATGCTCAATGTAGACAACACTAAAACCATGGATGGTAAAGATGCGCCTGCAGCCTGGCTAAAGAATGGCGAAATGCAACTAAACGTCGCGCTTTACTGTGTCAATGATGTTAGATTACAAAAGGAGGTGCACCTTAAAGTGATGGAAACAGGGACAGTGACATGGATATCTCGAAAAGAAAATCGGCAACAATGGTGGGCTGCTAAAGAAATGAAACACGCAGTTCGCATTTTTAAAGCATTAAAAAGGTCCGCTGATAAAAGCAAAAAACGAAAAAGAAATGATGACACTTCACAAATATGCGATGTGAGCGATGAGCTGCCACAATTACAAGTGTCCAACTATGATTCATTTCAAGACTTTCTTTCTGTTAAAAAAAGTGGAGAGAGACCATTACCAGATACGGAATGGATGAAAAAATATGAAGGTATGGAGCCATGGGAACGATCAAAATTTATTGGATGGATGAGTGACACACGTTGTGCAATTAACGAGGAGCGTTAAACTGTGTTTTTTATATTTAAAAAATTAAAAAATTGTTAAGTTAAATCAATGTCTATAAAAGCATCTGATCCGATTGATGTTCAACAAAGAAGCAAATCAAGCAAATGCAGTTTCATCATGCAGTGAATGTGACATTCCCAATTCCGACTTCTATGGCGATGATGTCTACTCCAAGTTATTCCCGTGCAATCATGCCTCCGACTTCTCCAATTTTTACTGGAAGACGAGATTATTCTGACAGACATTTGACAAGTTTGCAGGAGAGAATGTTTAAAATTGGAGTCGAACGTGAGATGGCGAGAGACAGGTTCGAGTCCTTGTTTGATTTGGTTGAAAGGTCCAAAGATGACAGAAATGAAGAGATGATGAGGGCTCTAGAAGAGTGCAACGAGCAATTCAATAAATATTGTGAAGAAAAACTTTTGGTGGAAAAAGAAATAATGAATGCAATTAAAAAAATGCATGATGATAGAATCAAGGAGGCAAAAAAAAAGTATGACTTAGAAGGTAAAGAGAAGAGAGGCAACAGGAGAAAATGCAAAGAAACGAAAGAAACGTCGTCATGGAAGGAGTATGAAGCGATGAACATGGAAAATGACGTGGAAACTGTAGGTGTAGTGAAAGAGAGGGAAGTGAAAATTGAGAGGTTGTGTCCTGAGATAGAAGGTGTTCTTAAAATGCTGGACTGTGAGAATTATCTGAAAGACGCGGAATGTTTGGTAAGTGCAATGAATTCATTGAAAAGGAGATTTGAAATTCAGCAAACAGAAATTGACCAAAGAAGGGGTGTCACGGAGGTGTATGAATACTTGAAAGGAAGAAAGCGTAAAGTTTTGTTGATGTGGAATGGTTGTAGAAGAAGCGACTGGGTATGGTCGAAGAGAAAAGCTGCATATTGGATTATGAAGACTTATGGAAAGGACCTTAAGAATGATTTTTCTTTATTTTAAAACGATATTTTTAAACTAATAAATAGAATTTCATGGCTTGGCAAAGGCGGGGGGCGGGGTGCATTGGCCAAAAAAGAATGTTCCCCTTTTATTATTATGTTGATTTTATGTCAATTAGGGAAATGAAAACAAATCACTTTGAAGTAGCCATTTCACTGCTATGAATGCAGAGGAATCCATATCGAATTTTTTGTTAGAAAAAAATGATAAGATCTTTTCTTTCTTTGATGTTTTGTTGTTGTCAATACATGAAACTTTGAACATGTGTATTTCGCTTCCATCTGTCTCAAATTCATACCACATTCGTTTTCCATTTTGTTTTGTTTTTATATTCTTCATGATAGAAATAAACGCATTTACGACGCCCGTTTGGCTTTCGTTATACCAAGGCTGCCCCCTTTTCACGAGATAATCGTGAACTTCTTTTGAAATGCTTTTTGTGGTTTCTAATGTGTCAAGGCAAATGAACCTTGGGGTATCTTGTGTGATGTAACCCTGCTTATTTTTACTACTAGTACTACTACTACTACTTCTTGTTTTTTCGTGCATTTCTAAAGTGCACAGTTTAAAACTTAAATGCATGAGTGTTATCTCTCTAAAGCAAAATTCTTTTTGCACCTCCTCGTATTGTGTGATGTAATTCCCTAAATGCTGTTTTGTGAATGATAAATCATCGAGGAATTTTGGACTTGCAAACGTGTTTAAATGCATGAAGAGTGTTTGAATCTGACTCTGAATCCACTGTAACCGCACCCGCAAAGATGCAAGCTTTGTATTGTGAAAGTGTACACTTTTGTGCAAAGCAGAGAGATTATTCGCACACAACTCGATATTATCTGAATACATGTTATTGTATCTCAAAATGTGAGCCTTTTTGTTTGGATCGTATCACATAAATACACGCGCGTTATACATATTAAATATATATATACATATATATATATATTAATGTTGAACTAAATGCTTTTAAAGCGGCGTGGAGGTTGCATTGTGCGTTTGCATTACAATGGAACTTCAAAACCACATTCAATCGTTATTACCGTCGACAGCGAAAACATCCACAGAATCACTGGGTACAATACTTGGCTATGTTCATATTGACTTGCTCGATCCTACAATGACACAAAAAAGCAACATCGGATATCTTCGTATAGAACGTGCATTAAATGATAACGGTGGTGTCACATGTGCAGTTGTAGCATGTGTTTCACTGAATGATGAGAGCATCAGAGAAGCAGTTATATTATGGTCAAATGAAACAACGAAAAATAAATGTATAATAAAATTTGGAAGAATTGAAAATTGGAATACAGAGAGTGTAACTGACATGTCATTTTTGTTTCAAGATATGCACATGTTCAACGAAAATTTATCGAAGTGGAATACAAAAAATGTATTCACAATGGAGGGCATGTTTATGAATTGCAAAATCTTTAATGAAACTATAAATGAGTGGGATTTGTCGTCTTTAAAACTTTGTAGAATGATGTTTGCCGGGTGTACGATATTTGACCAACCATTAACAAGAGTCTGCTTCTCTGGTGTAGAAGATTGCTCTTTAATGTTTTTTAATTGTTTAGAATTCAATTCCGATGTTGATTTGTCAAGTATGCAAAACTGTAGAGACTTTAGTGGATTGTTTTACAATTGTGTAAAGTTTAACAAGCCTCTAGACAGTCTGTGTTTAAAATCTGCTGTCTGCACAACGTCTATGATGTGCAACTGTGAGTCTTTTAATCAAAACATAAAATGTTTGGACTTGTCCAATGTGTCCGAAGCAATGGCTATGTTCTGTGGATGTACTAGTCTACATGGAAGTTTTCTGGGGTTAAATGTCAACGCGACTGCAAACATAGATCGCATTTTTATGAATTGTGTGAAAAATGTTTAATGAAGATCAATAAAACCAAAATTTGTGCCCGCGCAATGGTTGCCACTTTTCTTGCTGGAAACATGAAAGCGCTACCCGGCCAAAAGATGTGGCATGTAATATATTTATTGCATGTGTTAATAATATACATGTTAAGTAGTGGTATAAAATGAGGCGCAGCTGTGGCTTCTCATAGAGCAAGGCCAAGATGACTTCATGCAAACGACAAAAGATGCCACCAGTTGAGTGTTCATTGGAAAGGGCATGGCAATATAGTGACTTGAAAGCAAGCATGGTTACATGGAATGAAACTACCACAAGGGATCCAAATGATTCGACGCCGTCATCTGCACTGTGGACTCCTTTCAGTTTTCCAAATCACAGTGACATGGTAGATTTGCAATTTAGTGAAGAAAAGGCAGAAAACTTTAAAACCGAATTGTCCAGGTTGCTTTCGAATGCATCAAGTCTTCAAATGATTGTCATTTCTAAACGAAAAAATGGTGAATTACGTAGTTAAAAAAGTTTAAAGAACAAGACGTGCTTGCTTCTAGAGTTTAAGTGTTGCTGTTTTAGGAACGTATTTGTTTTGAGACAAAGTTGTTGATGTGGTTTGATTAAAAGCCTCTTTAACTTTTGGGTTTTCTACTATGCACTGAAGTGCGAACAAAAGAACGCCAATTGATCGATAAGACACGAAATAGGTGAAAGAGGTGCAACTTGGAGATGTTGCTTCTCCATATCGATGCCGTATGTTTGCAAACAATTTGCAGTTTTGATACCAATTCTCCGATGTTTTCTCGTTTATTTTAATTTGGATTGAATTCAATGAAGTTAATAGAAATTCAAAATTTAATGCATCGTCTTTTTCGTTGAAGTCAAAAAATTCGACCCATCCGTGGCCTCCTCCTGGGACCTCTCCTAGATCAACTCTGGCATGCATTGAATTTGTTAATAGTAACAAGGATGCTATTTTCTTGTTTGTCCAAGAAAGTGCTGGTTCATTTAGAGCGTCCTTTGCAAGCTTGTAAAGAATTCTTAAAATGACAGCCAAGTCAGAGGCAAGCGTTTCACAATCATTTCCACGTGAAAGGTTTCTAATTTGCATATTTTCACCAATGCACAAATAGATACGCTTTTTGCGTATTGTCAAATATAAATCGGCTCCATATCTGCCTGTTTTTCCGGATGACACGCCAACGCGGGCCAACTCTTGAAAGCCCTTTTGTGCTAGAAAGCAAAAGAGAATTACTGGTCCTGTTGTATACGTGTCGAACGATGCATCGTTGATTTTAAAGAAATATTCACGTGCTTCGGCCAAACGTAGTTTTGTGGATTCTTTGTCTTCAAAGTTCGAAACATCGTTGATTTTAAAGAAGTATTCACATGCTTCGGCCAAAGCGAGTTTTGTGGATTCTTTGTCTTCAAACACGGCATCTAGCATTTTTGGTAAATATTTGTCTTTTGTTTTCCATGCATCCAGCATTTTGAAAACATTATCGTGATCTGTGACGGAGTCCCAAGTGTTTGTCGCTTTGTACACATTGTAAATTTGAGTCATGCCATTTGTTACATGATCAATTAACGTGTCAAAACTTTCGTCAACTCCGTGAATGTTTTGCAAATCCTCAGAATGTTGGCAGAGTTTATTCATTTGTTTGTCGAGATAATCTTCAGCATTTCCATACTGAAAATACTGTGATTTTATTTTCATTGTTTTGGTTTTTTCGTCATATTTCGAGTCTCCATATTCTGTAAAATGAATTAGAGGACTTATGTATGACGTAGGGTGTTCGCTCTTATCTAATGGGTGTGTAGAGAACCCATCTTTGTCATTGACTAGCATGTCAGTGTACCGAATAAATACATCAGCTTCAAATTCAAAATCAGTGATTGGTTTAGCAATTTGCTCGTCTTTGCTAAATGGCATGTAAAACTTTGTTATTTTTTGTAATAATTGTTGCATTTTGTGAATTTTCCATTCGTTCTGTGTGTTTTGTATTTGAAGAGAAAAGTGTAACGTTGCAATCGTGTCAAGTTTTTTACTTGTTTCAAATGGGCCTTTGTAAGTTTTCAAGCCTTCCAATAATTTAATGTTTTGTGACATGATTATTTTTGCTTTTTTTTTCATGTCTTCAATACATTGGGAAATGTCTTCAGGGTTTTCAGTAATCTCTAAAATAGATGCACACTTTTTTATCGTCTGTTCAAGAATTGCACCGGAGCTGTAGTCGTCGATACAAGATGGGTTCATTTCAATTTCGTATGATATTTTAAAAGCTTCTTGGTCCAATGAAAAAGCTGAAAATCCACATTCCAAAAGCATTGGAGTTTTTGTTATCACTCCATCTTCACACTTTACATTGCAGTGTTTTGTTAGCACCGACAGAGCACAGCGCAACTCAATTGCATATGCACCCAGGGGAATGTCTTTTACACCTTTAAAATAAATGCAACATCCCTTTTTTTTGAATGCATGCAATTCAAAGGAAGGCTGAAAGCCAGAAGGGCTCGTGCGAATGAACTTTAGGGTGACATGTTCTTGTAACTCCTTCTTCGGAATACGTCCAAGCACTAGTCCTGTAACTGTTCGGTCATTGAAATGAAGTTGTATGCCTTTTTTACAAAACTTGTATGTGGGCAATTCCATTATGGGTTTCGATATATGCATACATTTCTTATTTCGTAGTATATACATATATATCTTTGAGTTTGACATTTAACAGTTTTATCATGTGCAGTGAGAAGTGTTCAGAATTGGCGAATATCATTTGTGCCAAACTGAACGTTGAATACGAAGAATCACTGTGGAAACGAGACACAAACAAGGATATTACACACGCGAACAGCGGCGATTGTTCGCAATTACGCTCTCGAACCACAACGACACAAAATAAAGATACTGTAACCGTGAACGTTGAAATTCTTGGAGTGACACGATGCATTTTACCGAGTGCAGACATCATTCCATACGTGCAGTCTTTTACAGTGACAAACACTTTCAAGGAGGGTTATTTCATTCATTTATCATTGAACATAGAATATCCAACGAGTCATGTAGAAAATTCAGATGTAATTGGAACACTGGTCCGTTTAATTTCTGAACAAGGCCAATTCACGGAGGCACGTACACTAGACAGTGCAGCTTTACGTACCAATACTGTCATCGATGAACCACAAATTCCAGCACATCCACTGTGTAAAGATGCAATTATGCACAAACTCGACGAGCATGAATGTGCAGTGTATGTAGAGCAAGCAAAAGAAACCATAAATGATTTGTTGTTTTGCAAAAGGGATAGCAGAACAATGCCAGCATCGCTACAACACTATCATAGTTGTGATGAAAGATCTGGTGACAGCGGATGGATCATATCTACTGGCGTCGATGTGCTAACCAGTGGAATCGTAACTAGGTTGAACCGCGTTGATTTACACCAACACACACATGAGATACAAGTAGCTCTCTATGTACACAGATACTTAAATGAGACACCGGTGTGTCTGATGGCCGTACTGTTTCCACATGAAATATCAAAACATTTAAATACGAATGCAGCGCTCAAAACTAAAGCAATCAAGGAATGCGACGAGGCAAATTCTAAACAATTGGCGGTCATTGTGCGACATAATGGATTATTTCAATCGAAACTGTTTAGTCTTTTGAGTTGTGCATATAATTTTGCAAAAACGTCGAAGCTTGGGTTTGTGATGAATGGTGTTCAGGAGACGGCTGCACACGTTCACAGAAAAAGTAAAGCCAGAAAGAGTCAAAATTTTTCACGTAACAGTCCATATTGACGTTGTGTGCATTATATAAATTATATAAATATATGGGCCCATAAATGTGCCATGCCGGTTGTATAAAAAGGGTGCATGTGGGGATACCCACGTGCAATGAAAAGAGGTTTAAAGGCAGTTGATGATGAATTGTGTGGATTTAAAAAGTTTACGTTTAATATTGTGAACATACCAGATTTAAAAGGTTCAGACACTCGTGTAGAAATTTCCATAGACAACAAAGAATATAACAAGTGTTGCGAAGATGTAGAAGAACAAAACAAATTTAACATTGTGGAACGGATTTTGACATCAGCTTTAAAAAATGTGACATTAAAAAAACTGATAAGTGCTGATAAAATGATACTAAAAGAAATGAAACAAAATCATGCAAAGTTTACAGTTGCATTGTCACAGAAACATAGCAAAGTTGGAAAGGATGTGAATAAATGGATATTTTTGAAGGAAGGTGAAATTGGAGATAGCAATAAACGAATTTCAGTCAATGTCGATTTGATAATACAAAACATATCTCAGTTCAATTTGACTAAGTTGAAGAAAAAGAGATTGTCCAATCAAATGTCAAAACTTGAAAAGTGGAAGTATGATACAGAAAATGTGTTGAATAACTTGTTTTATAAAATGACGAATAAAGACATTGAAAGCAACGAGGGCAAACCATGGTGCAAAGCTGCAGAACTCTATGAGTTTGAAAAGGACGCGTGTGTTTTTGTACGAGACAATGAAAAATTAAAAGAGGCAATGAGAACAAATAAGGCAATGACATCTAAGACAATTCCCGAACGCATTTGCATATTCAAAAAAGATAAAACGTTGAACGGAGAAGAAACGGTGTCGATTGATGGTGGAATTGTGCTTCTTGCAAGATCCCAAATAAATAGGGCTGCTTTGAACGACAGAAAATGTCATATTGATGATGTGAAGTTTTGCACGGATTACAAAGACATGGACATGAAAATATGTGACACCGAAGAAAACGAGAGTGTGTGGTACTGTGATGACAATGCCACAGAGTTTTGGAAGGTAAAGAAAAGCGCAAGTCTTTGTCTTGCATATAGCATTCAAAAACACATAAAGATGTGCAAGTGTCAGTGCATGAGGTGCTTGGCAGTCAAAACTCTGAATCCAGATATAAATGGATGGGAACATGCTCTAGAACTTGTGAAAAAGTGGAAAATGTTGGATTATGTGACAATTGAGGGAAACACGTGTCACGTGAGTTACATTTCTCCTTTGACGATCTGTCGGTGTGGATTTAGTTAACATCGATTAAATGTTAATTAAATTTAAATATGTTAAGTTAATGAATGTATAAAACATGTCTTATTAAAGAATGAAATAATAAAAAATGAGCTTTTTCGCAATGGCCTGGCCACCCTCTCCCCCCAAAATGCAAAAAGCCAGGCATAAAAAGAAAATGTTTGGAGATCACCGATTGTTTAATGAGAAAAACACACATTAGAACATTGCAGAGTGTCTCCGTGTGTTTATCACAAAAATTATAACAAATAATAGAATCAACTGAAGCATGTTATCTAGAATGACCTCAAAACGAGGTCGCAAAAGATGAGCGTTTTATGTCTGCCATGTTCATTTCTCCAATCTGAGTACCCGACATTTGGTGAATTGACCTCAGGTTTTTCATAATCTTATCGAATTCTGGTTTGTTATGATGTCTCAAACTTGGACCACAGAGTTGCAGAGCGTCTCCGGGAAGGGCCATACCTGAAAGTTGTGATTCGTGTTGTGATACCATATCCAGATCTTTGTTATATCCTTCACTGACAAAGCCACCATCCTCGCCAGCAGATGCCGCCATGGAACCGGATGAGATTGTGGCCATGTGTTCTTGTTTCATAAGGTCTCCTGTCATGTCCATCCATTGATTCCAGTCAATCTCTTTGTTCTTATACATCCCTCGAATCATCTCTTCTTCCGACAATTTTGCCTTCTTTCCTGGGTGTAGAGACATTGCACATTCTCCGATTTGTTCGTTGGCTGGCTGCATCTGCATTTTTTCCAAATTTCGTTTTTCTTGACCACATGTGGTGCGAGGAATTGTATTTGGCTGTGGTCCAAGCATTGCGTGTAGGGATTCTAACTCTGTCTTTACTTGTTTATATTTATTCTTGACTTCGCCTAATTCTCGTTTTTCTGCAACCCAATTATTCTTTTCCTTCACGATGTGAGAAACAAATTGATTCATTTCTTGCACGGTGTCCTTAGGTAGGGAAGTGATAGATTTGGAAATTGCCGGATCGTAACCAAGTGCTTCGATGTTTGTTTCCAGATTTTGAACGAAGCGTTCTTCTTCTTCGCGTTTCTTGTTTTCGATGCGAAGTTTGTCATCCGTGTGAGCTTTATCCAGAGTTTCTCGTGTTTCGGCGAGCTCTTTTTTGAGTGCATCATTTTCAGCTTTTTGCTTTGCCATTGTTTCTTTAACCTCCTTCAGAATTGCTGCGGTTGTATTTATTTCCGGTTGGGGTTCAGTGGCAGGTGCGCTTGGTTCAGTGGCAGGTGCGCTTGGTTCTGGTGCAATGTGCTCCTCAGCCTGGACACGTGTTGAAGTTTCTTCGGCTTTGTCGATCACGATTTCAATTTCGCCGCCCTGGGGCTCAATCGCAGCATCTGTGGTCATGTTTACCTGGGGAGCGGTTTCTTCTGGACAAACTGTGACATCTTTAGTAGTATCCAGAGATTCGTCGCTCATTTTTGTTTCGCTTTCAACCTTCTTCAACAAGCCTGAATCCGTTTGTGGTGCAGTTGGAAATGCACTGGAATCACCTTTAATATCCGCGTCGATGTCATTTGTATTGTATTTGATTTCGACTGTTGTTTTTGCTGAAGCATCTTTTATGTCAATTACATCCATATTCTCGGATGCAAAAACCTCTCCTGATTTGACCAAAGCAGAAATTGCTTCCTTTTGTGGTATCTCATTCTTTCCCACGCGCACTACGTAGGTGCCATTTCTTCTGCCCTTTTTACACACGCTAACTTCAAGAATCTGGCTCTTGACACAATCCTGTGTTCCATTTGGGTATTGATAGACCTTAAATCTGTGAAACGCACTAAACCCTGAATACTCGCCACTTCGAAGCTTATTAATTGCGTTTTTACCAGCTTCAGTGTCTGGGTATAGCATAACTACGACCATGACTAACTTTGATTCAGTGAATTGTGCGGAGTGTACGTGTCCAACAACCAAATCTTGACAGTGATTGTCTAAAACCGGCTTTCCTTGAATGTCATTGACAAAATCAGAAGTGATTTCATCAGCAGAAAACTCTCTGCACTTGTGTTCCATTTCGTCTCTGCTGTCATGTTTTACGTCGTTCTTCGCCGATGTGTTGGATCCCCATTCTGTTTCGTTTGCAGGGGGGATTAAAACACCTTCAACAACGACGACGTTTCGGATTTTCGACATTTCGTCACTGGTGTTATGTATGTGTGTTGCTATTTATAAAAACAATCAAGTGTTCACTAACAAAATGTGATGTGTAAGTATACGTATACTATTGTTGTATATATATATGTGTCTTTATTTATGTGTCTTCACGTGTCGCGTTTTAAATTTTCGAAGCGTACCATTAATGGATCGAGGCCACATTCTTCTTGTTCTTGTTCTTGTGCTTTCAATTCCGATCTGGTAGAAGAAGCCGACATTGGAATGGAAGCTACAAGGGTTTGTGACTCTAAAGCTATTTCCATTTCCATCTGTTCAAGAATGCTATCAGCACATTCTTCTTCCTCTTCTTCTTCTTCTAGTGTGCTTTCCATTGCATCTTCTAGTAGTTCGGATAATGCTTTATGCTTTGTTTGCATAGCCTCATATTCTTGTAGATCCGCATGCATAGCCATACTGTCGTGTTTCTTTGTGTGTATGTTCATTTGTTCAATATCTAATTTGATAATATCGTTGACATCTCCAGAAAGTGCATGTTTTTCCGATCGCGAATCTATGATTGCCATTTGATTCTTTTGTTTTTCGATGAGCACCAATTCTTGTCTGACTCGTTGAAGCTCTAACGCACATAATTTAGCCTTTTGTTTTTGACCACTTCTTAGGATTGTCTTCACCTTTGCCTTTAAATCCACCTCTTTATCTTGTAACTGACACTGTTTTGTGTTTATTTTGCGATCATATTTCCGCCGAGCAGCCTTTCTTTCTTGTTTTATGCCATCTTCCGATTTGGGAAACATCAAGGCTTTAAGTGTTTTAATCATTTTTGATTGTGCCAGTCCTAATCGTACTGTATTGATATCTTCGTATATGAAGAACGAGGACAGCTTATAGCTTTATCATCGACGACTAACAACGAAATAAATAAAACCATTTGTACCGCTAAAAGTAGGTCGTCGCATAATCGATCTGGAGCCATGCGCCCGGTTCCGTCTACCTTTCCACTAAATGTTTGTTTCTCAGGTGTGAATGCGCTTGTTGGCTTTGACAAAATTTTTTTGAATGCTAACATTTGTTGTTGTAAAACTTTTAAAGATGCGTCCGTGTCGTCCGAAGTGTATCGATTAGATATGTGAATAATATCACGTGATAGTGCCATGTGAAGAATTTCATAATATTGTATTTTTCTTGCATATGTAGTTGTAAAACCTGCACCATACATGCCGTCTCGTTTCTTTGACTCTTCTAAACAAAACACATCCTTTTCATGTTTCAACATGTGTGATATATTACTAGCCTCCATACCAAGATTCGATTCGATGCCTACACAAATTTGACTTGCGGGGTGTAGTAAACGCAGTCCTTTTATGTGCGATAGCACGATTCGTTTCACGTCATTGTGATTTTGTGCATATTGGTTTTCAGATCCACACAAAACAAACTCAAGTCTTTCGCTTGTTGTGTTTTGCGTATTTTTTCTCGAAACAAAAAACATCGAGGCTATTGCAAATTGGCTTGCCCCTCCGCCACATGGATCGATTGCAACAAAGATTACAGGAGGGTGGTGCATGGCGTCTCGTAGGGTAAATCGCGGTTTGCTGAATAAGTTCAAAACCAAGAGCCTGTTATATGCACAATTCACATCATCCGCTACAACGCCAGAAAGTTCACGCATGGCAAGAGCTTTGTTGTCTGAGTACATTGCTTGGGTAACGTCACGTTTTGCTTTGGATTTCCACGGTGCAATCTCTGCTGCGGTGTGTTTGCATGTATCAGCAGTTCCGTTCAGTTTACAGCCTATGCATGTGCTTTGGGCCGTGTAGCACGAAAAAATCAAATCACCACGTGAATCCACTTTTTCTAATAAACTAGAGTACCAATTATCACTGGTGCCTGGTGTTGATATTGCAAGTACCGAGGTTGTTTTGAGACCCATCAGGGGAACAATGACTTCATAAAACACATCGGATTTTATGTGTGCCGCTTCTTCTAGTATGAGCAAATCTCCACCTACGCCTCGCAGGGTTCTCGCATTACCAGGAAATGAAGATATTTTGCGCTTGTCTCCATTGACATCGAGGCAAAGGTGTTCACTGTTATCCGTAGCAATCAATGCAGCAAAGATGGGATCTTCAGACAGTAGACTCTTGACTTCTTGCAAAAAAAGATTAGAAGCCCTCCGCCCGGTAGAGAAGACGCAAATGTTGCAACTTGGAACACTTAGTAAATACGCTGCAGTAAACATCGCAGTTGCAATTGTTTTTCCCACCCTCCTACCAGCCAAGACCATAAACTGCTGTTTTATCTGTTTCATATTGTGCATTCTCATCGATTTTCGCATGTCTGAATCACTGTCGTTTTGAAACAATCTTGGCATGACGGCGCCTATCATGCCGTTGTGGATGTCTTTTTGAACCGATGTACGTATATACCTGCTTTTGCCGAGACGATCGAGCAAAGTCAAGAGGGTGGTCAATTGAGTTCGTCCAGGTGCTCCTAGAACACAAAAATCTGTGTTGCCACCATCGCCATTGTCTTTGTCCACATCTAGTTTACGTTTCCCGGAACCTCTAGTTAGTGGACACAAACGATCCACTTTACACGCATTCGCCGCTTGCAATCCCACAGAGAATCCATTGAGATATTCCGAAAATACATCACTAAAACTCATTTTCTTTTACTTCTTTTTTGTATTTCAAGACGGAAATTCGACTTCGTGGTCGTTTGTTCCTTGTGTGTATATATATATAGACCGTATATCTTGTTTTAAAGGCGTCGTCTCGTTTGCACAAAGTCATGCATTTAAACAGCATAACCCTTCCTTTTATTCCGGTACTCGTTGTGTTTTGCAGCGCAATTCTTTGTGCAAGTAGAAACGTGAAAGAAACATATGCAAAGTACCATCTGTGGAATCCTCAAACATTTTTCGTCACTGCCTTTATTTTAACATTTTTCATTATGATTTTAACAACTTCTTGTGACTTAGTACCACATTCACATGTTTCTACGATCCATTACGATCCATACCTGCTTCATTATCACAAAGTGTCTGGCTGGTTTGACTTTTTGACCAATAATGCACTGTTTGTGGAACTTCTCACGAGTTTTATAGTTTTAGCTGAGTCACACATTGAAACGAGCATGTCTTGTCTAGACGTGCATGTTTTTGTCACTGTATCTCTTTTACATTGCTCGATGTTGAGCACATTTGTTGTCTCGACGCTATCTCAATTTGCATTCACACCCGTTGTGTCCTCTCTCGTTCAAGTCCCACTATGCGTCCAACACGAATTTGTTGCTTTGATTTGCAATGCAATCGTGCACACGATGCCATTTCTCGTTTTTAATTCAGTGATGTACTTTAGATTGTGGAACCGGAACAGTCACACTGAATTGCCTGGTCGACGCATTGACCTTCTCGATGTCGCTATATCCTCTTTGTCATTTTTATGGGTCATATTCATGTATTATCTTGAAGATTTGTGGAAATGTGCATACAATCTATTGAACACGGAATATGAAAGACACCTGTTTTACAACGGAGAAGTGTTTTTCACTGCTTTTGCAATTGCACTGATTTGGCCAATAATTTTATTCGCGGTTCATTGATTTTTTATAATGGTTGTCATGTGCACACACATTACATGTATATATAGTATAATAATATTTATATGCATAATTATGACACATACAATATTTTATCAATTACCCAAGGCCTATATAACTCGAATGCGAATCGAGCCAAGATCAAATCTTGAACACCCACGGTTTTTAAGTAATCGTAAATTATGTCTAATGCAACATTTGAAACAAAATCGGGATTCACGTGGAAATTTGATGAACGGCACATAATCGGTGAAGCGATACCTCGGCGTCTTGATTGTGGGCAACGCATTGGGGTCAGCGAAGGTGTCGTCCTGGCATATACGCTGTCTGCGCGATGTTCTGGATCAAGTGGCATATTTCCAGAAAGATATTCAACAGGGAATGCGTGTAAAGACGCAGAATGTTTTTTATTTAATTTATATTTTGAACTCGCCTGCAGATTGCAAAATGAACGAGTTGTCGACTATTTTATAATAGAAGAAATGAGAAACAAAGAAAAGGATGCAATAATCGGACATCGCTTTTTTGTAGGGGTTGGAAAACATTCTGCAAAATATACGAGAATGGGTGACGAAGGAGAAGAAGATTCCTCAAATCAAAACAATGATGAAGACGTTTCCCTAAGCCCGGACGAATCAAACAATGAAGGGCAGAATGCGGACAACTCAAGTGTAAACGACAATATGTCAAAGACTGATAAAATTTTATTAACAATTGATTCTGTATTCAAATCTATGTTTTATACAGCAGGAAAAAATGGAAAAGAAAAAACAAAAAAGGGAAAAGGGGGAAGAGGGGGGAAAAATAGTAATCAAGAAAGAGGTGTTCAGAACGATGAAAAGCTATACAGGTATCATAACGCACTTAGAAGATACATGTTGCATATGGCAGATTGTGAACACGAAAATACACACAGACACATCATGTCAAATAAACTGAGTGCAAATAATTTAGTGGGAAAACAAACAGCAAATTCTTACACAATAGCAGATCTGGGAGCTGTTCGACTTTTTAAACTGATTACCTGCATACTAGCAGATGACTTATTCAAAGGTGACAGACGTTACATGTTTAACACAGATGACGATGGAGAACACACATATTTCGAAGAATACGATAAAATGCAGAGAATCGCTTTGAACTATTTTGAAGAAAATGCGGTTCTTGGAAAACTTGAAGAACACAGTGGTATCACGTTTCCAGAATGTGAAGTGGAGGATGGCAGTTCAGATGTAGTGTTTCGAACCATGAACGTGAGCGTGACACACTTGAAATTGGATACATTGCAGCTCTTGGAGGCACCCGGAAATGCATATGATGACTTTATGAAACGGCAGAGCGTAAAACCATGTCGTCAAAAACAAATACAACTCAGCAGTGGCAACCTGAAATATTTATCATCCGCACATTCGGTATTCAGTTTTTTAAACCCGTCTTTAACGGATGCGATTGACACGGATCGAAATCGACTAGATTATGACAGCGACGACGATCATGCATCGAATATACGAATACTTGCAAAGCCGTCAGCTCATTTCGATGCAGCGGCATTAAAGGCAGGTACAACGTGTTCTACTTTAGGAAGTGCAACCGATCCTTTAGTGAAAAAAAAAATGTACGCTTACGAAAATCCAAGAGACATTGCACAAGAAATGAAATTAAACGATATTGACGTTGCTCGCCTGAAAAATCTGCAAACAAATCTTGGTGACTTATTAAGACAGCAAACCCTTTACAAACTCAAAATTAAAGAGTTTGAGGACAAGGTGTCACAATTCGAAGACGATCATGACAAAATCCAAGAGCTTCACGTGCAAATGACAAGCCTAATGGATAAAAATATGTCCCAAAACAGAAAAATAAAAGCATTGCGCTATGATATAGAAAATATGGCTTGTACGGTAGCAGAAAAGGCAATTTCACGTGCTTTTGCTGCAGCAAAAGTGGAAGACACTGAAAAGTTAAGTGAAGCGCAAATCGCATGTTTCAATCAAAGATTGATATTTTCCAAGATGGATTTAAACGAAACTTTATCAGATATAGATCGTAACTTATCTCCTTTCGCAAATTGGATGAACTATCTGACCATGGGTCTCGATCAATGCTTTGGAGTACACACACATCACACACAGGCACTCTTCGTGATTGCTTCAGGAAAAACTGCGTTCATAGCAGATAGTGTGATGCGAACTCATGTGTTGCAGAGTGGACCTCCCGAAGCTGGCAAAGACTTTATACGCGAAACCGCTCAAAAACTCTCTCCTAAAGGGGTTTATCAAACCAAAAGCTCGACGACAGAAGCCGCAAGAGTAGACATGGAACGCAGACTAGAAACTGGGATGGTGTTTTGTTATTCAGAAACTCCAAGCTGGCTTTCGGATCAAGCAGCTGGGCAGTATGACTTAATGGTGGAGTCCATGAAAAAAGCGTGCACTGAATGCACCATCGAACGTAAAAAGTTTGTCAAGTATCAGAACAGCAATGGCGATGAAGAATTCTACGCTACAAATGTCCGAGTCGATGCAAAATGTGCAATGATTGTAAACTCGAACGAAGCTGGAACTTCAAATGCGTCACACAAAAAAATCGGTGCCACTAGTCACAGTCAAGATGCACTGCTTTCCAGATTTGCTCGTTTGCCACAATCAGTTCCAAGGCGTAAATGGGACAACATACAAGATGGTGACAAGTTAGCAGAAAACGTCGACACCCGTCTCTACACCGCACATTCAAGTCACAATCAAAATGCACAGCCTCTTGAACTTGCGCTGAAAAAACTTACCAAGGCGAGTCATCAAAATGTCGGCCTGCACTGTGTTCTGAATTTTTTAATAACGCTGAATGCAATACCCTCCGTGGATCTGACTGCGTTCGATTTGATGAAACAAAGAGTCTCTTCTATACTAAAAAATTACAACAAAATCAGAGACACTTCACGATACACTCAGCAAGCCCGAAACTTTGCATATGTGCTAAGCATGGACGATTGGATTGTTAGACATTTCATGTTACCGGGTGGAACGTTTGTGAACAACGGAAATTCTTACATGTCATCGGAACGACAAGGCAGTAGCCAGCAGCAGCAGCAATCAGAAACAGAAGAAACTGGTGAAGATTATGGAACCGTTGATTCCAGAACCCAACTCAGCGTCGCTTCGTTGGTTAGAGCAGCACACAGATGCAGAATTTGCTGCACAGAAGAGGTGGCACTTTTTGCCTGGCAAATGATGCTGAGTACAGGTGTCGTGTCCCACAGTATAATTTCATTTATTTCGAAGGTCTTGATTCATTACATACAACACTATTCAGACGAACAGGGCAAATCCGTGTCAGTCAACGAACCTCCGCTCTCCATTCTTCAATTTGGAAAACCGGAATTTGCTTCGAGCAAAGCAGATCAACTGGCTTCGGAACATAAAGACATGGTCGGTGCTAAGCGAAGTGATTTTGAAGAATTCACAAAGTATTATTACAAAGTAGAAGATGCTGACGGTGACGTAAGCGAAACTGCAGTGCTGGACAGTCTTTGCTGCAAGCTAGAAGCTCACAATGAAGAGTATGCGGTCATGGATACCAAATACAGCAGTTCCCAGATGTTTGAAGCACTTTTAAAGCTTATACATGATCGAAGCTCCGCTCACTCAGTGCCTTGGACACCCGAATTAGAGTTTCGCAGGAAGGATTTGGATGGAAATCCCGTGACAATTTTCGGATGCACAAGTTTTGTCGATCACCTCTTCAAATATCTCTTACATGTCAATGTTAATTTCGACGATCAAGGTGAAAGTCTTATTAATCCCGATGCACCGGAATGTCGAATGCCCTCCTCCGTTGGCATGGATGATTTTAAAAATATCGTAAAATTCTGCATGCAAAAAAGCTTTGATGAAACACGTGAAGGCTGTAGCCTCCTCTATGAAAATTCAGAATCAATTAAGTTGTTTATGAATGTGTACATGGAAGCCGTAAACGCAGAAATTGATGCAAACTATGACCGCAGCGAACTGTTCTTTCGAGTATGTGCAACCACACTACAACGTGTCCTGAACGGTGAATACAATGCGTACTCAGAATGGAAGGGTGCTCTTCTCACTATCGAAATAGTGCAGCAGTTTGACAAAAAACATGTGTTCATGCCACACTGGGACGAAGAATCATGTTGAAATGCCGTAGCTGCATGGGCCGATAGTAGGTAGGCGGTGCCTCGTGCGCCCTTACCGTAGGTGGTGGTTACCCACACCTCGCCTCGCCCATAGCACCATGGTACTACCCAGCATAATGCCAATCAGCAAAAACACTGAACGGCGCGGCCTGAACGGCCAACCAAGCAACCGATAAGTTCAAACCACAACCGTGGTACAGAAGTTTTGAAATACTACATTAGGTCACTCTCGTACCTAACCAGCGACGGCTATGTCGTCTAGTATTTTGTGCTGAAGAGTCGCGTCCCTTTGACACGGGCACGACTCGAGGCTGATACCCACACACAGCCCCCCCGAGTTAAAAGAGCAGATCCCGAGAGCAAGGTGCGCGCCCTCCCGGCCCTGGCCTCTCTCTCTCTCTCTTTGCGTTGCCGCCAGTGCGCCCCCGCATATATTCGCCACGCATACATATCCGCGCCGCGGCCCCGGGGGTTTCCACACTGGTGGTCATCATCGGTTAACCCTCGGCCCGCCTTCCCCATTGTCCACATACTCCCCACACACACACATCCCATACGCATCTATTTGCTATTTCTTCTAACCCTCTAATCATCCCTAATGTTTGCAGGTTCATGATTAGGGCCATGGTAGAATAGCATTGAGAGCATAGCATAGTAATAGAATAGCACACGATGAGTTGCACATTAGATCTCACGATAGTTGCACTTAGGAGGGATTCGATGCCTTACTCGGGCTCAATCCTTTAGGGGTAAGTGCAGGGGTTGCATGTCAAATGTGCGCATGATTGAGTAGTCCACGATAAGTCTACATACCTTAGAGAGGGATTCGATGCCTTACTCGGGCTCAATCCTTTAGGGGTAAGTACAAGGTTAAGTCCTGACTGAGCATACTGAGTGATCTGATAAGTAGACCATGTGTCATGTAGATCATGATAAGTGTCTTGTTATTGATCTGACTGACCTGACTGAGCATGCTAAGTAGATTTGATAAGTAGATCTGCTGTGCGTATTGCATAGATCATGCTAACAGTCCTGTCATCGATCTGAGGGAGTCACATGACAGCATGCACTTAGGAGGGACTTGTAGATCTGCATGATGAGTAGACCTGATCTGATGAGTAGATCCATCGAGTAGTTCGCTGTTAGACTTGACCTGATAGAAGACCTGCATGATGAGTAGATTTGCTGTGCTCGTAGATAATGTGTACGTACTGAATAGATTGTTGAGTAATTCACTGCTGAGTAGATCTAATCATGCTGAATAGACCTGATGAGTAGATCTGCTGTGCGCATCATGTAGACTTGCTAAGTAGCTCTGTCATTGAATAGGTTTGATCTGATGAGTAGATTGATTAGGTATGCTGAGTAGATCTGACGAGTAGATCTGCTGTGCGCATGAATAGGATCTGAGTAGCTATGAACTGCTGAATAGGAAGTACATTAAGTCACGAAATAGTTTGCACTTCAGGAGGGATTCGATGCTCTACTCGGGCTCAATCCTTTAGGGGTAAGTGCAGGATTGTGTATTAAATGTACGTTGTTAGACAAGATTGCACATTAGATTTACGATAGTTAGTTTGCACTTCAGGAGGGACTCGATGCCTTACTCGGGCTCAGTCCTTTAGGGGTAAGTGCAGTGATCGTAAATAATGTGTACGTGCTAAGTAGATTCACGATAGTTTACATAAACCTACAGATAGTTTGCACTTCAGGAGGGATTCGATGCCTTACTCGGGCTCAATCCTCTAGGGGTAAGTGCAAGACTGTAAGTGTACACTTAAGGACCCCATGTGTGTGTTCATGATTTCCCACATGAATACATGCATCAGTTCAGACCAGTAGGCGACACCCATGTATGAGACACAATCACATGCGATTGTACCTCAGACATGTCGTTTACAAAATGTACGCAAAACATATGTAAGTTGTCTGTCGTGTCTGTCTGACATACTCTCCTCTCTCTCATCCCACTGCTGGAACCAGTGATCGTGACTTGCCATTTGTGTAATTAGTTGTCCCATTGCTGTTATCCATCTGTTTGGGGGCCCTTTCACCAGATGATGTGTCCGTGTGAGATGTGTGTCCTTTCCATTGAATGACAGGGTATATGTGGCACCCATACCACATATATGACGTATCTGTTCGTACTATTGCACTGATGATCCTGAATGTGTGCATAATCTCCAATTGTTTACGAGCTCATAAGCTCGTGTACGTTCCACACTATGCTCTCCTGTACGACTCATTGAGCCGTGTATATCATGGCACTTGGTCTTAGTATTCTTCATTAACCACTTCAATTTATTGAGGCCTTATAATACAACAACTTCTAGTGTATGGCAGTATGCCGTTTGAGTTGATGACGATGCGTATGGAGGTGCTGTTTGTTGGATAGTACTGTGAAGAACATTGTTGATTGTTGCCATGTCTTGTTGACTCGTACGCAGTAACGATCTTTGTCTGATGCGATTGTGAGTGATTTTGACCAGTATAGCCCCAGTTGTCTGGTATTCCAGCTGTTGGCCTTGGTTATTGACCTCTATGAAGCTGACGCCCTGGTATTGGTACCGCCCTGATACTGTCGGTGTCGCTCTCACACTGTTGCTCGCTGGCATCACTGCATCACGCAGCACTATTATTTGGTTT
>Ga0099797_100351_pt1 | contig 30318 bp, 14 predicted proteins | sample Uncmet_Sort48C_1_FD_89871 | JGI IMG/M metagenome (GOLD analysis project Ga0099797, IMG submission 89871) | Marine eukaryotic communities from CALCOFI LINE 67, Pacific Ocean - C012_Sort48C_1 | ecosystem: Environmental > Aquatic > Marine > Oceanic | place: Pacific Ocean: Monterey Bay | collected... | reverse complement strand
TTGCAAATTGCAATGATTTTGGTAATACATCAAATTATCTTTTGCTGTTCTTAATTTTTTATAAATTTTATAGGCGACCATCGATCTATACCAACATTGAACGGATACAACTTGATTTAAGCGCAACACCATTGATTCAAAGCGCCTGGCTTGGAATCGTAATTGACGTTCATTTTTTGATAGAAACGATCTTGTCAATTGTTGTATTTTCAATGCATAAGCGCCAAAATGTTTTCTAAATTTTTTACGATATGCTTTTCTCGCTTTAAAACCACGTATATATTTTTGTAGCATAGCAGCGGCTTTAAATATTCTTCTATTTTTTGCTTTTGCGCGTTCAATTTCCATACGGTGTTTACTAAATCGACGTAGTGTTGCACGTTTTTTTAATTGTTCGTATGATAATGCCTTTGTGACTTTTTTTCTTATTATTGCTCCACGCCAAAGCGATTGTATTATAATAGTAGGGGTACGGCGTCTACGGTATGAGTGAGGCGAATGAACGCTATGGCGCATTATTGGTGATGTTGATGCCATATTATTAGATTTATTATTCTTTTCATCTTCAATTATGTCTATTGTTTTATTATTTACATTAATATATTTTTCAATCGTACTGTGCTTCATTTTCCATTTTTTAGTAGAACGTCCTATTGTACCACGACCTTCAAAAAAATTATCTCTATCGCGTATAGGTTCACCTTGGCCTAACCCAAATTTTTGACTATTATGTGGCATCATTGGTACGGAATCGTACTCACTACATATTTTCACAATATCTTTAGCATTAGGAACTATGCGGTCACCGGCACCTGGCAATTCACCTGATTTTTCATAAGGAAAATGTGTATTGTATTCTCTCCCTAACCGTTGCCACGTAATATGTCGTCTTCGTGTAAGTTTCCTCACCTCGTAGGCAGTTAATTTTCGCTTTTTCCCTGGCAATAGTTTCGGTTGCTTCATCTGAGGGAGTAATCTTCCACGGGCGTATCTATCTAGCAGCAAAATATATGCGTTGCCAAGGAAGGCAAGAGCTGCAAAAAACAAACAACAAAGATGGGAGAGCAAATCAAGAAGAATACCTCGTTCAATTAAATACAGCTAACCGGGCTAACCGTAACCTCCAATCGAAACCTTAAAAAAAAACATCATCATTTAAGGTACTATCATTGAGACATGCCACTTTAAATTCAATAGTGCATTTTGTATTACATTGCTGGATTGCACTATATACTACTATTACGTATTTTCTTCAATGTTTTTTTTAATCAATATAATTAGTATGTGATTAGTATAGAGTTAAAAATTTGTATATAGTTTTTTGTATATAAGAGCTGTGTCGTAGTGAATAGCACAATACTATTATTATTATATTATTTATTATTATTTTATAATTATTTGAAATTATATTATTATATTATTATTATTATTATTTATTATTAATAATTGATAATAATAATAAATAATTGTTGAAATAATAATAATAATTAATAATAAAAAATAATAATATAATAATAATATTAATAATAATAATAATAATAATTAATAAATAATAATTATTATTATACACAATTCACTGGACCACGACAAATTAAAATGTATGTGCTGGTTGTTTCATAACGAACATCGAAGCGTGTTAAAAGCGTTGGTCACAAAGTGTTGTTTGGGTTCTTGTAATTGTCTTAAATTAGGGCAATTATTGTAATTTGCGGCTATCATTGTGTGTACCATCAACATAGAAAATTAATAGCACATCAACACACACATTTACGAAACGACTGCTTATCGTTATTTTATTGCTAACTGATGGATTACTCTTTGTTAAACTCAGCTTCTCCTGGGCAGTTACCAAAAAAGGTACGTGCATCTTGCACAGGCTTGCAATATGTTTTTATCCTTACACTGGCAGCTGATTTTATTTCTACTTTTGCATACCTTAGCGAATTATCATTTCAGCATTTCATTTTTGTTTTTTCAAATATTACAACAGAATACAATATGGCATGGAACAACGTTGACGTATTTTTTTTATCAATTGTACGGGTAACATTGTATTTATGTTATTTCACCCCGTATTTGTTTAAGAGTTGGTATGTGTATAGTTCATCATCACCATCATTAGAAACACGAAAAGAACATGTAATACTATCAAATATAAATGACTTGAAATTTTTACGCCGCAGGGTTCTTTACATGATATTTTTTTCAATAATTATATTCATATACACGATGGCTAAATGTATTTCAAGATTAATTATATCAAAACCAAATTCAACAAAGAATACTTCATCAATGTTTTTTTTTTGGTTCGCAGTTGGAAGTGACGCTTTCTTTACTTCCTTAGAATTTTATTTATGCTCAAAATTGATAATCCAAGTATTAAAAGCAACAAACAATTTTATGGATAATGAAACTGATAACTATCAAGAAGAAGACACAATCGATGATACAAAAAAAAATGAATCAATAGCCTTTAAAAAAAAATACAGAAACAAAATTTGCCCTTTGTTCAATGCGTAAGTTCTTTCTTTCTATTGCCCCAAAAAATCCACAATCACAATGCCTCTGACAATCCTACTAATATACATGCGCCATGCCACTGATAGATGGTTAGATGGCGTTATAATAAAAAAAAATGGAGACGACGAAGATTTTATCGAGGAAGATGATTTAGATGATGATCCGGATGACTCCATTGTTAAAACTGAAGGGACGGGTAAAAAAAATATTAATAAGAAAAAGGAAAAAAATGCGACATTGTCACAGTTATTTCATATGTCTAAAAATGATTGGCCCTTGTTAGTTATTGCGTTTCTCTCGTTAATTATTGCTGCAATCGGACAAGCCTTTATTCCAAAGTTAACAGGAAATATAATAAATTCTGTCGCTCATTTTCAGGATTTGAAAATGTTAGAAAATGCTTCATTAGAATTAATATTAGCCGCCGTTATCACCGCAATTTTTACAGCAATACGTGGTTCCGTATTTACGCTTGCAATGGCTCGATTAAATATGAGAGTTAGGATTGAACTGTTTGTTTCATTATTGCAACAAGAATTAGCCTTTTTCGATGTTACAAAAACTGGTAAAATAACATCTCGTTTAAATGCAGACACAACAAAAATGTCTGACCAAATAAGTTTAAACCTGAATGTATTTTTGCGTAGTGTAGTACAAGCAATTTTAGTTTTAATCTTCATGTTTCGCATAAGTTTGCAACTATCATTTGTTACATTTATTTCCGTACCGATAATTGTTTTTATATCAAAAGTATATGGGCAATACTGGCGAAAATTGACGAAATCTACGCAAAAGAAATTAGCTGAGGCAAACGGTGTATCTGATGCAGCTCTGTCGTCTATGAGCACTGTGAAATATTTTGCTTCTGAATTATCCGAGGAGGAACGATACACAAAGAAATTAGAATTATTTTATACTGTTAATGCAAGATCAGCAACAATTTATGCTGTGTACGCTATGTGTTTCACTGCACTCCCCGCATTAGCAACAGCGTTAGTGTTGTTTTATGGTGGGAAATTAGTTCTGGAAAAAAAAATGCGTCCTGGTGATCTTGTATCATTTATGCTGTACCAGCAGAGTTTATCCTCCGCGTTTAACACGATTGGTAGCATTTATAGTGGATTGGCTGGTGCATTAGGTGCTGCAGACAAAGTGTTTGAACTTATCAACCGTAAATCAACTATATCGTCTGCTGGTAATTATGAACCAAATAAAACCGTTTTCAGGGGTAACATTGAATTTAGAAATGTATCGTTTCGTTACCCTACTCGTAAAGAAAACATAGTTTTAAGAAATTTTAATTTGAAAATTAAAAGTGGAGATGTTGTAGCTTTAGTAGGTACGTACACCTTCACCAATGTATATTCTAGAAATGCTACATTTATATTGTACAATTAAACATACTTCTAACATTATTGTAACACACATGCACGTGTACGAATGAAGGTCCATCTGGAGGAGGAAAATCCTCAGTTTTGAATTTATTGCTACGATTGTATGAGCCTGAGAACGGGGAGATTTTATTAGATGGAAAACCAATTGGAGAATACAAGCACGAAATGTTCCATCGTTTAGTTGGAATTGTTGGACAAGAACCAAACCTATTTGCTAGGAGTATTGGAAAAAATATTGTTTATGGGTTTAAAAGGGAAGAAGAGCCAGGCGAGGAGCAGATAATGAATGCTGCAAAACTAGCAAACGCGCATGATTTTATAATGAACTTTCAAGATCAGTATAAAACAAAGTGTGGTGAGAAAGGTGTCATGTTGTCAGGAGGGCAAAAACAAAGAATTGCGATTGCCAGAGCATTAGTGCGACAGCCACATGTATTGCTATTGGATGAAGCTACAAGTGCATTAGATGCTGAAAGCGAAGCAATTGTCCAAAAAGCATTAGATGATATCATGCGTGAAGGTAGGCATACTGTAATTGTAGTTGCTCACCGATTATCTACAATTCGAAATGCAAATCGTATATGTGTTGTTAAGGATGGAAATATAGCTGAATCTGGTACCCATGACGAGTTGTTAGCATTGAATGGTGTTTACAAAAAATTAGTTATAAAACAAGTTGGTGAGAGCTAAAAAAATGTTAAAAGCGTATGATACACTCGTTAAGTTAATATCATAATGTATTGTTTTATTATAACTATCTTACGCGTACTCACATCAATTTTAAATAAGTAAATTATTATTAATATTTTTAATGATTAAATATTCATTATCATAAATCATAATTAATTTAATTTTTGTACGTAAGTGTTATTTTTATCAGAGTCCAAATCAAAATGCAACAATTGCAAATTTTATAATAATACGAGTGGGTATTCTCTTTTTGAAGCCCTATTATATGAAGTGTACCTAGATGCATGGAATAGTAGTAAAAAAATATAGTAGTAGGATCCATCTGATTTATTTAGGCCCAGACAAATAATAAATACGGTATAATATTTTTCAATAATAATTAATTAAAATAATAATACAAGACGAAGGGTATTCTCTTTTTTTGCGTACATGTATCAATAGGAAGAGGTGGATGTCTTCCAAATTTTGCAAGAACGAATGTTAAAACTCTTATTATTATTGAACTTACGAGGAGGATTGACCCTTGTCAAATTTCTATTAATATCGCTACACTACTTCATAATAAATAAAAAATAATATCTCTTTGATGAAATGGACAAAAAAATTAATCCATAATAGTGTGTATTGTTTTTTTTTTTTATAAAATTAAATTATATTAGTGAAATTAGTATAGTTATAGTGTATAATATTATTATTATTATATTTATTAATATTATTATTATTTTATAATAATAATAATAATAAAATGGTAGTATATTATTTATTATTATATTATTATATTATTTGACACACGGAATTACGGTAGTAGTAGAAAAAAGTCAACCTTTCCTTGTACATAAAAACCACAAACCGGTCTGCAAAATTATCGTATGCTGCATTTTTTGATAACCAAAATACAAGAATGTCGTTATTATTGCAAAAATCCAATGGTAAAAATACGTTTCAGAACAAAGGACAAGCCCGAGAAATATTGAAGGAGTCTTCTCTTGGAAATGTCCAACTCAATATTTATGACGCTTCACCAGAAAGCAGCGGTACAGATGGAAAATTGCTATTCCCTTCGCAGGAAACGCCTGCAAAATTATCGCATGCTGCATTCTTTGATGAGCAAAATACAAGAATATCTTTATTATTACAAAGCTGTATTGGCAAAAATACGTTTCCGAATAAAGGACAAGTCCGAGAAACGTTGAAGGATTCTCCTCTTGGAAATGTCCAATTCAACATATTATCAGAAAGCAGTGGTACAAATGGAAAATTGCTATTCCCTTTACACCCCGTAATCGCGAAGCCCATTAAAGATTCTCACGGCAGTGAAGGTGTCAAAATCTTATGGAATCAAACACGTTTTGAAGAATGGATGCACACGAGAGAAAAAAGGGATTATATCATTGAAGAATATATCATTGGTGGAGAAGAGTTCGCCGTAGATGTTTGTTTTGACGAAGAATCAACAGTAACAATTAAAGGAATCTATTGGCACATTAAAAAAGAGAACACAGTGGAAGACTCGCTTTATATTAGTTGGTATAAAGAAGAAAAGCGAATCAAAGCAGCGTTAGATTTATTATTTTGTAAGCTCAGGACTGAATTTCTAAAGGATCAACAAAAAGCACATATTGAATTTATAATTAAGAAACAGGAAATATATCTGGTAGAAATCAACTTTAACCGTCATGGATGCCTCACGCAAAAAATCCCTCCGCAGAAGGAGCATCAGCTGCAGGGATTTGCAGTTTTAAAAAAGGGAGAAAGATTTTCAGATATGGTTCTTCACAAGAAATTTGGAGAATTAATATTCCTTGATGATGATGTTAATTATGAATATGCACAGTTATTTAAAGTGGAACGTATCTTGATGGGGGTGGAAGCTGAAGCTGTAAAGGAGTTTTGCTTAAGGAATTTGTATCCAGTACCTGTAGTACGAACGACTACCATAAAAAAAAACAAAGGGCAACCGAAGACGAGAAGAATACTCAACGAAGTTTGTAACCCTGTTGGGAAACCAGCCAGAGGATACAAAACAAAATTCCATTTATTCAAAGAAATCCATGAATTAAAAAAAGACCAAGTTTTTACATGGGAAGACATTGAAACATCAAAAATTTACGAGTCTGTTTACAATAAAGTTTTGAAAATCTTTTTAAATAACAAAGAAATACAGAATATAATGCGAAATTTGATTTTTGAGAACAACACCAAGAGCCAAGAATTGTCGTTATCAGATGTTATGCATAAAGTAATGTATGTATTAAATGAAATGCCGACTTTTTTGGTAAGTCCACTCTTGATGCTGAAAGAACCTACGCCAACAAAAATGATCCAAACAAAAATTATCCACCCGGTCGTTCAAAATCAAGGCAATGTACCATTGCCTCTTGTCAAGTTAGTAAACTCTTTTCACGAAGCTGACTTGATAGACGAGTTCCCTGTCGAGCCACCGATATTTGTGGATGCTATTTTTGATACCGAAAAAACTGAAAATATACAATCACCAACGGAAAAGCTAAGGTGGGGCAGCAGCTCTCTGGAAACAAGCAAAGTTATTATCATTAGCCCGGTTCATTTTAGTCAATCGAAGATAAAGATAGAAGACGTTATTGGTGCATACGGTAACGCACCTATAATTGTGGCAGACTCGCTTCAACGTTGGTCAAGGGAGAAATTTCGAGAGATAGTTTTAGCTGAAGATCCATGTCAGCGTCATATAAAGCTTGAAATGGTTTGTAAACGTATGCTTCCAACAACAATGATTTATGGATTTAGTAGGGCACATGCTAATGACAGTTTTAAACGTTTTTTGAAGTATGTTATTTATATGAAAGCCAATGAAATGCATGATGTAAAGGAGATTATTATATTAATCGAGTCAAAACAATTAAGAGAACTATCTATAAAAGGTAGATACGCAAATCCAAGAAATGAAAAAGTTGTAAAAGATTGCCGGGACTTTAAAGAGAAGGTATCGAATGTCAAAATACAGTTGGAAAATGTTACTGGTAAGAAAGTTAATATTGTTGAAGTTGAAGTAGACAAATCGAGAACTGTTCCCGATGAAAAGAAATTGGGTGAAGATTGTCGCAAGAAGGTGGAAACATTCGTGACGGACATTATGAATAATCCAAAAAGTCTAATTAAAAAAGAAGGATCCCCAGAGCCAGACGAAAAAAATCGTCGTGAGGCATTAACCGATTACTTTAAAAATGAAGTTATTTTTTTCCAAGAGTTTTTCAACCAGGGAAGCCGCTGCCTAAATACGATATATTTCCATTATGATAGCAATAAAAACGATCAAATTTTTTTTAATTTGTTGAAGTTCGATCATAATGTGAAATATGTTAATTTAAATGAAATGTATTTGTAGATAATAAACAAAATGATATAAAATAAAAATATAATTATGTGATACGGTAATAAATTTATTACACTTTAACACAATAACAAAGAGTGAATAAAATGTACTTCCCTTTATACATTTTTCCCTTCAACAAAATTTTTCGTCGGACCAGTTCAAAATTCACCAAGTAAACAATAACGAAGCCATCTTGAGACACCTTCATTGACCGCATTGATACCTGAATCAACGTCAAATACTTTTTCCAGAACTAGCAAAGACTCCTCGTCTATCAAGTTAATGATTTTACCGTATAATTCCACAATATCACCAGTGTCGTTGGGTGGGCGCATACCAGCCTTCATAGCACTTAACTTTAGGACTTCAGCAATTTCTTTTAAAACATCCACAATTTTATCATTACTAGGTTTTCTCAATCTTAACTCAGCAAATGATTTCGACGCTCTTCGAACAAATTCAATACTAACAATGCAACGTCCTAAATCACCAGGGTTAGGTGTAACATTCTCAGCATCACCACCTTCAAGTTCACTTGCGTTAATCACATTTCCACTTTCATCTTTTTCTACCGTTCCACCAAGTAATGTAAATAATGCAATTGGGTTTTTAATGCCAGCTACTTCATCATCAGTACCTACTTCTTCTATTGCATTGTTTGCATCTTCAGTAGTAGCTAAATAATATTGTGAAACAATTGAAAATGGTTCAATCACTGGTTCACCTTGCGCCTTATCTTCTGTATCCTCCTCTTCTTGTGACGGTAATTTAAAACACGCATTCTCTTCGTATGCTTTCATGTTGTCACGTAAATAACTATGTATTTCCATTATAGTTACAAATTTCCCATCATTTGCAGCAGCTGCGTCGGCCACACGTCTGGTTTGGACCAGTGACATGTAATACAGGATTATTGATCTTTGATCCACAGCTACAGGAACTAATTCTTCTAATTCCAACGGTTCTTTCTCTTCCTCCCCTTCCTTAGCTGGCTCAACTTCCTCAACAGCTGGTAGGTTATCACTAGCAATTAATTTGCGAATTTTTTCCTCCAATAAATATGCTTTTGCTGCGACCGGCACTTTATCTAAATCGTCCCCTTTAATTTCATCACCGGATGCAAATGTACTAATTTTACCCTTCAAACTTCCATACATCCCCGCAACATTTGCCGCGTCTTGTAAATATCTGCATGCTAAATTTTTGTGTTGCTCCTCTGCGCCACCAATCCATTGTCGGCCATATAATTCAACTAATTCCATATTTGCTGCGCGCAAAGTTGCATGATTATGGCACATTTTTATCTCTGCATCAATACATTGTTTTAAACATGAAACTACCATATCAAAACCATTGTGAATATCGGTCGATAATGGAAGTAACAGGCGTTGATAACGCCCGCGAAATAGACTTAATGTGGACGAGAGGCTAGGTTTAGCAGATATCGTATGATTCAAAGCTCTTAAACCTTCCTCAACTCGTTGCAAAGCACCAATAATACGTGTATTAAATTCATCCGATGAGACCCCTGAGCTAACATCAACATCTCCTAGGGATCTTGCTGCTCGCAATAACGATTTCACATACCCACCGATTAAGCCCAACATGTATACATTATGCAATAAACTCGATTCATTGGACGTTGAACCTTGCCAGCCATGGGCGCGTAAACGTTCCGTTAATATATTCAAAGCTTCGTCATAAAGAGAAGATGCTTCGTTTTTACTCTCAATGGCAGTGCTGGCCTCTTCCGCTAATGATAACTCATTTAATAAATCACCTAATAGCATGGCGCTTTCAGCATGCTGTATACCAAATGTTCCATGATCTCGTCCATTTTTTAGTATCACATTGTACAACTCCTTAGCCTCATCAACCTCACCTTCCGACATGTGTATTTGTGCACGCATAATCATCAAACTACGTTTTGATAAAAACTCCTGGCTAATATCTGCTTCTTCAATACCCTTTTCGCATGATAATCGCGCCTCGTCATAATGACCAAGTGCTAAACGACAACGGGCAACGATTACACGACATTTCAGCCAAAATGCCATCCCGGGAAATAAGGTAGGGTCATCATCTGATGAATTATCCTTGTCTAAATCTAGTGCTCCTATGTCATCCAATAAATCATTTTCATTCTCTTCTGCGATTCCACCAAGAGGACGAGGTGACATCCCCAATGTTTGTTTCGCGTGTCTAGCCCTTTGCGCTTCTAATAAAGCTGCACGCTGCTTTGCTTCCTCCTTTAACCGAGTTTCATTGCTGTAAAAGGCGCATGCTTTTTCAGCAATACGTATACATTTTCCATATTGGCGTTTACATTCAGCAATTTTTGCGCGTAAGGATAATAATTCACACATCAAATATATTTCTAGTTGAGTCAATCGGCGTGGTCTTGGTTTGACCTCCCCTTGTTCCTCATTTTCAATATCACCTGCATTTGTACCGTCTGTCCTGCCAGTCTTATTTGTCCGTCCAGATTTTGGTTCCTCATCATCTGGCACTAATGGTTTAGGTTTTGTTCCACATGCATCACCACTACGAACATCTTTAATAATAGACTTACAAACTACATCCGCTTCGTCATATTTCCTTAAGAAAATCATTAAACGAAGTCGTGCTAATGTTAATTCATGTTGCAAGCGCAGTCCATAGATTGATTTCATACGCGCAGTTAATCGGACATTTTCCACATCAACTATCCACTCTAATGCTTGTGCATTTTCTTCATGCGAAGGTGTAAAATTATTTTTATAGCCACATAATTTTTTCGTCAAGACGTAGTTATCTACTTCTTCTTCTTCTTCTGGTGGTGGTGCTTCTTTTTTCGATGACTTAGCAGTCCTAGCGGTTCCAGCTTGACTTCCACTCATTGCTGATCGAGCTGTTGGATCAAGACCATCATTATCATCATCTATTTGCATGTTGTTATATATTGTAGGTCCCTTTTTTAAATCAGAAGGTAAATCGTCGCCTTGGATCAACGATCGCAACTGCCATACTGCCTCTTCGGGGTGATTGCACAAAACTAAAGAATCGATTCTTGCAATACGACTTTGTATGAGGTATTTCACATGTTTTGTTTCAAGATTTGCCACATATTCACTAATTGCAATGACAGGCAATGCCTCTAAACCGTAGCCATCTCTATTTAACACAAAGGTTGTATGGCGCAACGAACTTAACAAATGATACGGATTTGGAGAATATGCATGGCCAAAAAGTTCAACTCCAGGCCACAATTCAGTTAAGCCGGCGTTACAACCTAGCCGGATAAAACCCGCCATTCGTGTTGGGTTTGGCAACGATCCTTCTAACATACCTTTAAACAGATATGCAGCAAATTGGGCACTATCTGACTGACTCCGCAAGTCCTTAACATGTGTATATTGAGCAATTTTGGACATACTCAACGCACCATGCAACAATCCCCAGAATCCATTTCCTAGTTTCAGTATTTTTCCATCCTTAACAGTAGCGCGCCAATCTTGAGCAACATCTACATTACCGAATAATGCATCAATTGCATCACACCATGCTTTGCCAGCATCTACTCTACGTTTTGGATCTGGGCGACCAGCATGAAAGTCACCAAGGACTCCCATTAACATGCTCAATAACATTGTTTGCTGTTTACTCCTCAATAAATTTGCACTAGTCTTAAATGATTTTAAAACAGTCCTGGTCCACATAGGTTCACCAGGGTCAACTTGTTTTTTTGACCCAGTCCTTCCAGTTCGACTAGTAGACATGTTGGTGCTTGTTCGCCTGGTTGATTGACCATGAGAACGTCTACTGCGCCTAGTACTACCACCACCAGCTTGACTTTCACCATCATCATTGCCTAAAAGACCCTCTTCGCCTAATTCTCCTTCGCTAATTTGAATAAAATTGTACAGTTGTTTCAAACATTGATCGTAGCTATCTTGACAATTATTTTTATCGCGCTTTAAGTCATCCCAAGAACGTTGCAACATATCCATGTGCGTAAATTCTTTCCTCTCCACAAGCCTTTTTTCATTTACTCTATCTTCTAGTAATTTCTTAATATCTTTATAAGCTTTTTCTTCTGGGCTAACACCGACTTGAACCAAACGCCTCTTTCGTCGTTTAGCTTTTTCTGCCAATTGTCTTTGCCAAGCTTCTTCGTGGTTATTTAATTTTTCTTCATCTACTTTCAGATCAAGATCGTAGCGTCTCCAAATTTGACGCTGTGCATGTAAAATTAAAGGTAGTACACGTTCGCTAGTTCCAACTTCTTTATTTGTCATTTCTACTAGACGCTCACCAAGTCCAATTAACTCACGCCTTAAATTACAATTTGATAAAACTTGAATAGTAAAAATAACGATTTCACATACATATGTGGTACTGCCAGCTTTTAATAAATAAGACGCGTCATCATCTACGTATTCTTGTGATATTTCGTTATGCATATCAATTAATGAAGTTGACAGTCTCCACAACGGCCTCCAATCAAATTCCATTGGAGCAGGCTTTTTGCGTTTAATTCTAACTGGAGAGCCATCTGTATCAGTTGCACCACCAAACGAGACTTGACTTCGCTGCGAGCCACGAGTGTTTGGCCTACTGTTTGGCGATGAACTGTCATTAGTTGCGGATGTATTTGGTCTACTACTCTCGGCCGTTCCTGGTTTTGAACCGCTTTCAGTTTCATCGCTGGTAGTCGGCCTCATACTGCTGCGCGCGCTCTTTATTTCCTCTTTTAGCAAAGCAATTTCTTCAATGGCCGCTTGTCTTGCTTCTGTATCACCAAATTCAGTAGGAGAGACCCATCCTAAAATTATTGCATTCCAAGCAATTTTTGAAGCCGTGCGCAACATAGCCCAGTGTTTCCCCACGATTGCCCTACCACTAGCTTTTGCACAATGGCGAAATAATTTACGCAATAATTGCCTGACAACTACGCGTTTTTGCATTTTTAAACGGTATTCGGGACCCCCAACGCCCATCATTGGTCCCATTTGGAGAGATAATTGCGGCACCAAACCTTCTCCTGGATTCATCCCATTTTTATCATTTGCATCTTCACTAACATTTTCGAGCTCATCATCAACTAATCCGGGAGTTAAATCAACAAATGGACCGGCCCCTACAGGATCTTTTTCATATGTTGCTTCTGTATTAAGACGGTCATAAATAGCTTGAGCACGCAAAATTTCTAACTCACTCAACCAGAGTAAATTTCGGATTTCAGCCTCATTTGGTTCTGTGCGGGCCTCTTCTGCAAGTTCTTCCGGCGTTTTTTCTTTAGGCAATTCATAATGTTCTACTTCATTTTCGATCTTATCTGTTTTCTCTTCGTCTTTCGCATCTTCTTCCTCCACTTTCTCTTTTTTTTCTTCTTCCTTCTTAACAAGGCCCTTGGCGATTTTATCTGCTAATTCTTTTGCTTTCAACTCTTTCATTTCTTTAGTCAATGATTCTAGCGTATCGTTAAATATACGAGCAGTTGTTGGGACGGCGCTTGCTTCGTCTTCAAAAATTTTTGTTGGTATTTTCCCAAAAAGCGATGGGATTACAGGTCGTTTTAAATCCTTTATATCAATTTCATCAGGGTCTAAAGGCTCTTTATTTTCATCATTTTGTTCCTCATTGTCTTCCGCAGCAACAGGCGGCAATGGCGAATCAAAATCAATATTATTCTGCAACCATTCGTCTACAAAATCTGCCATTCCTACTTTTAAGGCAATTTTGGAGAGGCGACAGATAAATTCTAAGTATTTATCATGTTTTTCATATTCTTCCTTAAGTTTTTCAAATGCTTCAACAATGCGTGCGTTTTGTTGCTCTTGTTTTTCCGCTGCATTTACTTCTTGTCCCCCTCCATCTTCTATTGCTGGTCCATGGACCGCATTCCATACCGTTTCCTCAATGGTCAAGATATTTTCTAAAGGCGTAACCATTGCTATTTTCCCGCTCAAACCAGTATTACTGCTTTGCCAAATATCTACATCATTATTCAAACTTTCGCGAAGAGCCACTTGTTCAAGAACAGGCTTTTCAAACGCATATTCATTATCAATATTAGTCATTAATTTCAAAACTCCTACCTCATTCAGTTCCCTTGCGATGCGCCTCATTTCATATGTAATCCTAGAATGTATTTGTTGGCATACTGGGTACCATTGTGATTTTGGGACAACACTTAAAGCGTGGCGACAAGTAGCACAGGCCCTTAACAAAAACGGACCTTTCTTCTTTAACTGAATCAACGGTAACATATAATTATATACACGACTAACACCGGTCAAAACCAAATCACTTCCAATTGTCGGTCTTGATTTTGAACTTCCAACACCGCTGCCATCATCTTCCGTTGCGGTTGTACACGCAACTTCAATGGCAATCAACAAACGTTGCAATACATGTAAAGTTTCAACTTGTTGTCCTAATAAAGATTTCTGCAATACTAATGATTTAACTTCGCCAGCTTTCAGTGGCACTGCAGGTGCACCACCACCAACATTACTTTTTAAACTATCTGCATAACTATAAATAGCTCTACAAAAAGCTTGTAGAACTGGTTTTGACGTTCTATTACATAATTCTCGATCCAGCATGTGAGCATTTAACGGGTTGGATTCCCAAATATCTTTCCCATTACCGTACTTTAAATTTACAAAATAACTATAAACGTGATCACAAGCACGTTTACTTAACATAGGCAAACCTTTCTTAACTGCAATATTACCTAAATAACTCCAACATAATAAATTTGGGAATGGTAAAGCTGTGACTATAGGTATTGATGTTGCGCCAATGCCTTCGATAACTTTGCCATCTTTGTCAAAAGCTGCGCATGCGAATACGTATGATTCATTTGGTATTAAACCTTCCACGGTTACAACCAAACCATCCGCCGTTTGAGCACCGTATGGGATGCTGTCGCCTAGAGGTACAGCAGGAATAGGTATGCCCAAACCTTTATACTCATTGTTATTTAATGAAACAGCGGTGCCAGCACCAGTTAATTTACCAAATAGACGGAAATGATCTATCTTACGTGGCTTCCTTCTTTTTGCAGCAGGCATTTGACTGTATGGTGTGAGCCTGACAGTGATAGTTGATGTGCTGCGAGACACAAACCGTGGTTGGTTTGGTGTTAACGTGGGAGGAATTTGTTTGCCATTCATAAATCGCGAATCTTGGGTTAAATCATTAGCTTCAGCATCTGCTTTGAGTAGCAAATCAATACTCTCTTCGATAATATTTGACCTATCCAAAAGTGTTGGGCGATATGTACTTCCTATGCATAACATTAAAAGTGCACGGCCATATAAATTCTTTTTACAATCGTTGCTCAAGCGACTTTCTGCTTGTGGCGACGCTGGTAAATAATCGTTTTTATTTTCCTCTTCTTCATCAAATTCTTCGTCTGCAGCATTATCTTCCTCAGCTGGCGCTCTTATTGTAGTAGTTTTCTCTGGTGGTTGATACGCTCCACCCGCTGCTTTGTTTTTTGCTAATTCACGCTCTTTAATTAATTTCAGCCGTGCTTTGTGTTTTTTAGCTTTCACCGTGATATCACTGCCTAATGCTAGTTCAATTCGATACATTGCCATTGTCAAATCAACATGTAAAGTGCCTAAATCTTGGTCTAACGGTTCTAATAACGACCCGAGACCACACATTCGCTTATTTCCATTTGACGAGCCTGTTTCAAATAAGTCTTTTTCTACTATCATACTAATACTAGACATCGATAAACCATCTCGTTCTTTATCCTCGTTTGGAATAATATTTGCAGCATTCCAACGCAATGCTCTATGCTTTTCCAGGGTTTTTACTCCGTGGCGTACGATCTGCACAGCATCACGGAATTCACCCTCTTGCTCTAACAACAATACCAATCGTAAGCAAACCCTGCCGCGTAATACAGGGTCATCAACATCGCATCGATCAAAGGATACATGTATAGTAGTCAAGACATTCAATAAAACGTTTACCAAACGTTTATCAATCGGTAAATTTTCTTCCAAAACATCATCAATAGCATGTAGCATAGCATCACAGTACGGACTCCACAATGTCAACGTAGCATCGCATATTAAATCTTTGCGAGTTGTTAACACATTCAAATCGCCATTTGTTACCATAGACATTACTGCATTAGAATATGCCTCTAACTTTTGAACTGGGAATTGTCTACCTGCTATTCGAAATGATGGTGATGGTTTAGTTGGGGTATTTGTCGTTGTATTAACAGCTTCTTCGGTCTCTTCTACGTTCGTGTCCTCTCCCTCTTCATTTTCTTCTACTTTTATAGGCTTTGGCGCTACATATACAGCCATTTCACATTCATCACTGTGCTCAAGTTCTAAGAATGAATCCAGCAATTGTATTTCATATATTAAATCTTTTTCCATTTCAGTTTTATTTCCTAAATTTACAAGTATATTATTAGGATCCATATATGGTGGAGCTTCGGTCTCATCGAGCTCGTCATCTTCAGGTTCCCATGCTAATCGTGCTAACAATGACTTTACAACAACACTTGCTTCGAACCATGTAGATCCAGTGCTACATGCTACTCGTGCTAAACCAACGTGCCATTGCAATGTTATAATATTTTCACAGGGTGGTTCGGCGAAAGATTTTTGTTCACGAAATCGTATCAATTCATCTCTTAACTGACTTCCAATCATGGACATTATAATTCTTACATTGGTGCTACAGTACGTTCGTATCTTTTCGTCCGAAGATGGTTTTAATACGCGTAGTGAATAGCCATGGCTAGCCTCTAACAAACCTTGGATAATTATATTATCCGTTACTACATTTTGCTCCCCACTAATGTCTTCATCGTTCCCACCGTTTTCCTCACCGTTGCTACTACCACCACCGACACCTTTCAAATTTTCAGTGTAACAAGATCTACACATGTCTAAATATGATTGCCCAAATTCATTTAAGGAAAAGAATTTTTTTACTCCCTCCACTGCTTCGCCATCATCATTTTCCTCGACAGGTGTACGAGGGTCAATTTGTCCGATTGCTTCCAATGCTTCTTCCTCACCATTACTAATTTTTTCCAAATGTGAAAACATTTTTGTCATACTTTCATACTTAAATATCAATGATGCTAAGTCTGCTCGGCATATAGATAATTTATTTAAAACTTGCTCTGGTACTGGCGGGTCCATAGCTTCTTCGGCAGCCAATTGGTTAACTTTGTTTAAACCACGTTTTGCGCACCGTAGTGCATGTGAAATGTTATTGCATGAATCATATGCTTGACAACAGCGAATATACAAGCTAACATGAAATTTTAAATATTTTACTGTCGATAATTCAACAAATACTTCTAGCGATAAGATGCACCACACATAAAATTCAACGACTTGGGAACCATAGCCAGCGACAACTAGTGAATCACATAGATTAGCCGATAAAACACAGCCATCGTGAACTAACCAATACAAAGAATCGTTGCCTTTGTACATTTTACCTAAATTTAAACAAACATCCATGGCTTTTCGTAAATCATTTAATATGTTCAAAAACTTTTGAATAGTTTTTTTAAATATTAGCGACGAGTCATTTTGTAACAACAACTCTTTATCGCATTCTGATTTGCCGTATACGACTAATACGTAGCGTAGTATGTCTTTCCTCGAAGCTGTTGTAGCTACTTTCTGTTCCTTTTTCTCTTTATCGCTATTATTGTTTCCAGTATTTAAACTATACCTTTTGATATATTCCAAATAATATAGTTCTGAAGCTGCTAAAGGTTCACCTAATTTGCGTAACGCGTCGCCACACTTTAATAAAAAATCTTTAAATTCGTTTGCATCAACTTTACTAGGTGGCAAATGTGCTGTTTTGCAAAAATCACCCCAGTATGTAGATTCCTTTGAGACAACATATTCATTTACATCCAATTCAGTACGATTTCGTTCACCTCGTACCATAGATATTACTTCATTAAATCTATCATTTAACTCTTGTGGAGATATTAATTGTTGCAAACTATTGTTATTTTCCGTACCACCTGTGCTACCAGATGAGTGTGCCATATTGTCTTCAAAAAAAACGATACTACTATGAAGTATGTGTCTTTCTATACTATGTAGATATTAAACTCTTATCCAAATTCACCGAGTTAAACATTTGCAGGACGGTACGTGTGTGTATTTGCCAATGTCAAAGGTGTTTGCTGTGCTTTGGTTTATTTATTACAATAATAATAATAATAATAATAATAAATAATTTATTGTTATTAATTGATTCAATTGATGATAATTATTATTATTAATAATAATGCCATGTGTATTAATTTCTAATAGTAGTACGTGTTGTTTCATTTCAACCGTAACGTTTATTAACGACGGCGATTCCTGCTGTTTCAAAAACTTCCACCACACATACAATTGTATACCGTGTTATTAATTATATAGGTATAGTTGTAGCACGTATTTGTTACTCTAAAGGCCTCGTTCATGATGAGGACATCCATTTTAAGGTTCTACATTCACTATTTCTGTAATGAACGATATATCCATGTTTAGGGATTGCAGCGGATGTAGACTAGCAGTATTTCTTTTTCTGACTGTACTAAGTGCACTTATACATATTTGTATAATCCCTCAATATGACGATGGACCACAATAACCTGGCATGTTAGATTCCATTGCATTGCATTGTAATTTTATACCAATTATTGATTGTAATGCTGTGTGTATAGTCCAACTTGAGGGCGAAAAAATAACACTACACAGAAGGGGTCAACTTTTGTCCATTCGTCCCGCTGGAATAATTAATAATAAATAATAATAATAATAATAATTTCAATAATATATAATAATACTTATTAATAAGATTTCCCTCCGTCATGTATATAGGACCAATTATCATTAGTTATACTTAAATGCTACTACATCCAAGTCTTGAAATTCAAATTTTGTTGTTGTACTGCTTTGTATTGTCAAGTTTAATACTTACCTATCAATTAATATATACACAGTATTATTAATTTATTTCAAATAAAAAATTATTATTTGAAATACTGCAATAAATAAAGTACATTACAGTGTATTATTATTAAAATTATACTCTCCTCTATGGTTAATTATTATACATTGCGTAGTAAAATGTCGTCTAACTTATTTTTATTATTATTATTATTATTATTACATTATATATATTATATAAATGACAAAATAAACCATCAATTGGCAACTTTTGCACATCGAAACAACTACTGTACGGCCAGGCGTTCCCGTCGCTTATTGTATAGAAGAGAAAGTTTGAGAACGTCACTTAAAAGTTGGAAAAGAAAAACGATGATGGAAAAACAGGTTGGTCTAATATCTATGGTGTTGGCGATAACACCAACTCAAGCGTTGAAACTTGGTGCATATGAAATTCCTTTGAATAATCCAGTGGTAATTGCTGTTATACTTGGTGCTGCATTTTTTATTCTTGCACTATATCAACATTGTCAAACCTCGGATAATGTGTCTAAAGCTGTTAACGATGTAACTACCACTAATGCTACTAGTAACACTACTTCTAATGCTAATAGTGTACGTACTCCTGCAGAAAAAACTGCACCAGCGGAAGAAGTAGAAGTAGCAACAAAAAAAACTCTAGGTAAAAAGACAAGAAAAAAAACACCTCTTAGTAAAAGGAAGAAGAAAAGCAAACAAACTGATGGCATTGATAGTAACGGGAATTTACTAGTTACTTTCAAGGGTTCGTTTGGTTTAAGAATAGAATGTGGTGGCCACGGCAATGTATTTGTCACTGGCTTTGTCGACACATCGGTTGATTATCGCATTCGACGAGGAATGTATATTACAAAATTGAACGAGACAAAAATACCATGCATAACAAAAATTGACGATATGGTAAAACTAATTAACATGGAAAAACTAAATGGGCCAGTCACTGTTACATTTGCAACGATTCCCAACTTTCAAAAATCAGCGTAAATACTTTACGAGATAAAGTTTACATTATTATCCAACCTGAAAGATACAACTAACTTAAGTTATATTACATTATTTTTTTATACCGTGTATTATTAAAAGTATTTAAATCATCAGTGTATATTTTTATCATTTGTACATTTTTTTATGAGATTATATTCGCATATGATAACTTAATATACGAGTATACGTAATCAAAATATTATAAAAATATTTAAATCATATATGTAATTTTATTTTTTTACATCTCATGCATTAGGGTTAGAGGGTAAAATGTAGCGCAAACAACCACATCTTCATCTTGTCTCATATCCATTTTGAAGTCTTCTACCCACCTACATGGTGCTTCCTTTATTATCTTTCCCTTCTTCACCTTCTTCATCTTCATCATCGTTCTGTTTTTTCTTTCGCCTGCGTCTACGGTTGATGTTGCCTTTGTCATCTAGAAATTCAATTAAATTCCATTTAGCAGTGGCACGTATGTAATCCATGCTTTTCTTTAAATTAGTTTTTCGTAACATTGCATCGACTTCTTCTCTTTTACGTCTTAAGGTTAGTTGTCTTCTTGTTTCCATCAATTTTTTCTGTCTTTGCTCTTCTGCCTCTAATTTTTGTAACGTTTGCATCCGACGAAATTCCTCCTTCCGTTGTCTGCGCGCAACGTTTTCAACCTTTGCTTGGATACGAGAATCTCGTTGTGCTTTCATATATGCTCTATGTTCAGCTTCTTTAGCTCGAACATCAGCTAGTTGACCTTGATTCTCAATAATATGTCGTTCAAACTGGCGTATACGTTCCTTCTCTTTTTCATAGACCTCCATTAATAATTCACGGCGGTGTTCGTTTTTCTCTTTATTTCGCTGAACCATTGCTAAACGCTCAGCTTCCTTCGCTACTTCCCGCTCTTCATGTGTTTTTGCAGCTAACAAGTTTTTATCTGCGACACGTTGTCTTTTGTCTTCTAATGCTTTATTGCCAGCATCAATTGCTGCTTTGATACGTTTAGCCGAATCTTCAGATTTTTTACGAGCTTTTGCCAAAGCGTCTTCTCTCTTTTTCTTGTTTTTCATTTCTCGTTTATAATCGGCTTCTTCCAATTTTCGCATGCGTTCATCCGCTTTCTCTTCTAATGATTGCAATATGCGTTGGGTTTTCAATCGTCTTGATTCAGCTTTACGGGCCCGTTCTTTTTCACGCCTTTCTTTCATTTTTTTCGCCTGTATACGTTGTTGCTCCTCCAACTTAGCTATACGTTGCTGCTCCCTGAAATCCCTTAAAGCTAGTTCCTTTGCTCGTTCTTCCTCTTCCCTTTCTAATTCCAGCTTTTTCATTTCCATTTCAGCTTTCTTCTCTGCTGCCAAAGCCGCCTTTTCCGCGCGTTTCTTTTTTCGTTCTAACAGTTTCTGATAATCTCGCTCCTCCCGTTCAGCCGCTTCTTTGTGCAACTTTACTAAATGTCTTTCATGTGCTAGAATGCCTTCAATCTCAGCTTTTTGTCGCTTTTTAACCTTTTCCATGCGTGCTATTTCACGTTCCAATATTCCAGATTTTTTTCTCTCACCCGCATGCTCCACACCAAAACCAGCAGGAGTTGATTGACTGTGGACCATCATCTTTTGTGAGGGTGCTGAACGATTGATAATTTTACTTCTTGTTTCCATCAATTCAGTCAATTTTCTTTGTCTACGTATTTCATAATTTTGATGCAACACTTGTGCTGCACGTTTTGGCGTATTTTGTCCTTCAAAATCCTTTGGTGCCAGGGCACGAAGTTCTTGTGGATCAATCCCTTCCAGCAAACATGCTTCAATTGAACGTGGTGATGTTAATGGATATATACCCTCAAACGTTTCAAGTGAATACGCCATAATATTATACGTATATATGATAATATAATGTTGCTGTTATTATTTTTATTATATATATATATATACACACACACACACAACTGATTTTAGTGTATGAAGTAAAGCAATGCACCAGTTAGACTTGTTCGTTTTTCTTTGATCACGTTCGTGCGTTCGTATATATAAATCCATCCATCCATGATTCGCTCATCCCTCAATTTGCGGTAACAAATGTGCTACCAAATTAAAATATGCCCCATATATATATCACACTATATATAATATGTAATGAAATAATATAAAACCAGTCATCATTTCTTTTTTCATTCATTACTGTTGAACGAGTCTCTCCTATAATAAACACTTGCTATTTCCAATAGCAGCAAATCGGGCGCAAATAACGATATAATAAATGAAGTCGTGGCTTTTTCCGAGAAACTTCCAAAAAGGAGCTTGATTCATATTTTATTTTCTATGACATTCTTTGCTGTTATAATTTAAAATTAAAGAAATAACACTGTTTAAACTTAAAACATACAACCATATTGCGAAATAGTGAATGTTTGAGACATTTCAGGAAAAGCCCACAAGTTCACTAATAAAACGCAGTAGCACAGTGCTAAATTGGTAACTCTACTTACCATAGGAATAGCACGTGATTTAGTTGGGTATAGGATACAATGTGTGTTTAGTGTACGCTTTCAGTACAAACTCAAGTACAACACGTGGTGAAGGATTACCATAGGAATAGCACTGTGCACTGACCATAGGAATAGCACGTGATTTAGTTGGGTATAGGATACAATGTGTGGTTAGTGTACGCTTTCAGTACAAACTCAAGTACAACACGTGGTGAAGGATTACCATAGGAATAGCACTGTGCACTGTGCTGGATTGGTAACAATACACACCATAGGAATCCATATTCCATAGGAAACGGATTTAGTTGGATATAGTATAGAAATCGTGTTTTAGTGTACAATTGAGTACAAATAGGGTTCTAGTTAGGGTTATGTATAAAAAAATAAAACGGACCATTTTTATTATTAGAAGATTGTATTCCAGTATTATTGCTATATATGTAGTGTTATACACAATACAACATCGCGAATGTGTGTATTATGTGCAGCGGACACATGATCACCACTGCATGTCTGTACTAGATACAAGGCACGATAAACAGATTGTTTATACATCTTTTTTGTAGACGTATATAACACCTTGAGTACACAAAGTATTGATATCTGCTTTTTTATTAAATAGTAACGATGGAATCCAAAATATCGAATGCACCATTATCTTCGGAATCGCCGTTAGTACAAACAATTAATAAAACAGTGATGAAGCAAGTAGAAGATTATAAAATAGATCAATTTATGCAAGTCTTGCAGAATTGTATCGCTGAAAGCAATTCAAATGCAAATACAAAGCCGAATTATTATATTTGCCATGCTGCACACATACCAATTGATTTAAATAAAAAAATTACTGTGAGAGAGTTTCCTTGGGATCCAGAGAAAGAACGACTTGTTGAAATTGCTAAAGGACTTGGCTTAAATACAAATAGCATAGAATTGTTAGGATCTCGCTCCGTTAGCCGTGAAAATATCATACCGTTTCGCGTAATTGATTTGAAGCACGAGTCCATATGCCAGTTGGCATATTCTGCAGATGCATACCGGTACATGGAGAAAGAGCCTGAGCTATCCCCATCAAATGGTTTGGCGTGGAATTACCGCGCAGAATGTGTGTTAAAATTATTAGGAACGGAACAGCCAGATGATTTTGTTGGTGGTAGTGATGAACCCCAAAAAAAACGCGGGTTCTTTTCATCGCTATTCGGCAAAAGCGATGCTAGTAAAAAAAAATCTGCCACCGTTGGAATTAGTGATCCAAATTTATATAAATTTGATTGTACGAAAGATGCTGTGTTTACAGGCGATTGTCTTATTGTCTTAAATGGTGGTGCAGGGAACGGATTAGTAAATGCATTAATGCATTGTGATGGTTTTGTGCCATTTAATGGTGTTGGTGCTGCTGTTGCTGATAAGATTGTAGAGTCTGACACAAAAATATTAGAATCGCTTGATTTAGATGAAAGCGAACAAGTAAGTGTAAAAAAAGGACCATTAAGAAAAATCAAACCACCGTCTATGCCGTTACCAAATGGTGCTGGGGGCGCATCTATATTGATGCAAGAATTAGGCGGCGAGACGCAAGTGCGTAATTCTTTACGCACCATTTTCGGGCAATATGACCAAGATGGTGATGGGCATATCGATACGGAAGAACTATTTTCAATGATGATTGAATTGCATCTTATAGCAGACACACAAGAAGATGTGAAAACGCCCAATATGGAAGTAGCTAAAAGTGTTATGGAGGCGTTAGATACCAATAAAAATGGAACATTAGAACTATTAGAATTCGAATCATGGATGGCGAAAGGTATCCAACAAAGTACAAAAGCACTAAATGAATTTAAAACATTAGGCCCACAATATGAACAATTGCACAACTTTTTAGTTGCTGTCGTACAACAAATTAAAATGCTTGTTGGCACAAATTAACTTAATGTACATAAATACACTTCCTGATATTATATATATATAGTATTTACAGGGAGTAAAATTTTATTAAATAAAATGAGTAAGAATTAATTATATATGTTTATGTGAGAGGTTTTTGAAATATATCTTATATATATGTACGTATATTATATTAATAATAATACGGTAACTTAATGAGTACAAGAATTAATTAAATATATACCGGTATAATAATTATGCGCTATGCGCGTATTATAAATTTTATTTACACTTCACACCATGATAATTCCTGACCTAGGGAATATATACAACAATCTACAACAATCAGATGGTGATGATGATGAAAACACCAGCTGCGAATACTAGACATCGAGAGAGAAAGTGTGATGGAAGGAACGAGAGAATGAATATCACTTATATATATATAGTATTTACAGGGAGTAAAATTTTATTAAATAAATGAGTAAGAAATTAATTATATATATTTTAATAACTATAATAAATAAATGAGTAAGAATTAATTTATATAATAACTGAGTTCATTTAATCGATCTTAAAGGTACTCATTAATTCTATATACCATCCCAATTTTTTTTTCGTAAATAACATTCATTTGGAAATAATAGCTCTATTGTATTAAATAAGGTGTTATCGATAGGAAAGTCGACACCCTCCTCTACGATTCTGCATTGTGGACATTGTGTAATTTGCCCACCTTCAGCAGCATGCAAAGCACATTTGACCCAACAAAGCTTACAAAATTTATGTGCACACTTTGGCAATGAAATCGGTTGATATAATAAATCTAAACATATTGCACAGGTTAAAGTTGATTTCAAAGTCTCTTTGAAATTCAGATCTTCTTTATCGATATACATTTGAAGTGTCTCTTTTACATCTTTTAATTCGTTTTTTATCATACTTAATTCTATTTCTGCTTTATCAGCTCTTTGCAACTGTTTTTTCCAAGACTTCATAATTACATTATTTCGCTTTTTTACATTATCAATCCTATTGTTTAACAGTTTCATTTTCCAGTCCATCTGATTTATAGATGCCCCTATTTGATTCGATGACATCGATTCTTTCACAGGTGGTAAAAACTTACTTTTACCAGCACTTGTACTTTTTACCGTTAGTAAAGGTGGCATGACGAATTTATTATTATCAATATTTTGTGTTTTCTTTTTTAAATCATTTTTTTTTTTAAAAATATATTCCTTTACAGCATCTGTTGCTTCATCCAATAAACGATCCATCGCACGTGTTTTTGCTGCATGGAAATGAGGCATAGCAACCACATCTCTACTGGCGTTATTATTTGAGGACATATCGGAATGCGGCAAGTAATAATAATGTATTTACAGTAATAATATGACAAAGAAAATGTAACAGTGCTCGCAGAAGCACGAGAGTCGTCGGTTAGTTATTTGTAAGAAAGAAGATTAATATATAATAATAATAATAATTAATATAATAATAAAAAAAAATATAATAATAATAATAATAATAATAATAATAATAATAATAATAATAATAATAATAATAATAATAATAACAATAATAATAATAATAATAAATAATAATACATAATAATAATAATAATAATAATAATAAAATAATAATAATAATAATAATAATAATAATAAATAATGTAAATGAAAAATCAAAATCACGTCCTCCCTATCACATCGAACTATTGTACTGAAAGAATATGATTTTAAAATCCCCCGTATTTTCTTTTTTAAAAACAAATTAAGTATATGTTATTGTATACTAAGATCACTATCAATGTGAATTTTGAATTTTGGTCTAATAGCAATCTTAGTATATAAAAATATATACTTAATTTCTTTTATAAAAAGTTGCGTATTATTTATATTATATGAATAAAAAATAATATCATATTGATGAGTCGACATTGTCGTGATACTCTTGGTGTATTGTTGCTGTGGTTAATTTAAATAAGCGCTGGTGTGTGTTTTGCAGTTTGGCTAGTCGTTTTCGTCTAGGGTCAAAAGAAGACGATGACTTCAGCTCTTTACGGCGTAGTTTTTGAAAATTTTTGGGTTCGGTATTGTATATATTTGTTGATAGGAGTTTCGGGGTGTGTTTGTTGCACATTTGCGTTTGATTTTATTTGTAAAAAATATGCTCGTAATGATGAAGATATTGATGACGAATATATTTATTATGGCGAGAGGCCAAGCGCCGTGTCGAAGTTTAGGAGCATGGAGCAAGAAGAAGAGATACGATATTCCCAACTGTTGTAAAAAATAATACGAACGTAAAAATGCATTTTTAAATCTATTTAATTCTTACTCATTAAATTATAAATAAAATTTTATACTCATTAAAATTGTAAATAAAATTTTTATATTAAAGAAGATATATACTTAAATCTTACTCATTTATTTATAATAAAATTTTACTCCCTGTAAATAATATATATAGATAAGTGATATTCATTCTCTCGTTCCTTCCATCACACTTTCTCTCTCAAAGTCTAGTATTCGTAGCAAAGAAGATATATATAAAGAATAAAGATATTTTAATATATATAAAAATGCACTTACATTTTAATATATATGTGTGTGTGTGTGTATGAATGTAAAATTTTCATCGACTAGACCTACATCAATATATATATTTATATATGGCGATCTCGCATACTTCGTATCTTTTATATTTTGACTCTCTCTCTCTCTCTCTCTCTTAAAAATTATGTGTTATTAAAATGTAATAATATGTCGATTCTTGTAAGTTATGATAACTTATGCATACAAATGAATTTAATAAAATTTTCTTTTTGCGAGTTGCACTTTTAACTTGTGTTCAACAATTTTTCTCAGTTAAAACGTTTTTTTTTATATAACTTATATATAATATTATATTATAATAAAAATATAAAAAATTTTTTTAAAATGTTTTTTGATAAAATTCCATATTCTCTCTCTATAAAAAACTTTTATCTGTAAAAAGTTCTCTTGTTCGTATTTATTTTTCCTCATCTCCCACATCATCTGCAACCTTTAACAAAATTTTTCCAATGTTAGCGTTCGTTTCCATATAATCGTGTGATTCCTGAGCTGCTGTTAAATCAAAACTTTTTTTATCTACTATTACCTGATAATCTCCACTTTCAAATTTACTTAACGCATGGTCGGCAAATTCTTTTGTTAAATTCTTTTTGTACTCTAAAGATCTGGAACGCAGTGTAGTTGCTTCTAACTTTAGGCGTTTGCGGAGCAACAGTCCGAGAAATGGTCCATCAATTTTTGCACCCCCCATCAACCCATACAATGTCCATCGACCATCAATTCCTAACACATTGATATTTTGCTTCCAATAAGAAGAACCAACACAATCAAGCACAGCGTTAACACCGTTATTACCTACCTGTTTTAAAATTTCAAGATCCCAGTCACTTGTTTTATAATTTGCACCACCAAGAGCACCTAATTCAATGCCTTTTTCAATTTTTTCATCTGTTCCAGCGGTAACGTATACATCGCATCCATGTTTTGTAGCAAGTTGTGTTGCAGCAGTGCCAACACCTGATCCACCTGCATGAATAACAACACTTTCTTCTGGTTGCACACCATTTACAAAGTGTAATAATTGGTAGGCAGTCAACCATGTTTCCGGTATGCCGGCGGCAACACGCAGTGACATCCCGTTTGGCACGGGCATTAACATGTCTTCATCAACTGCTACATATTCTGCATATCCGCCACCACCTAATAGTGACATAACTTTTGAGTTCATTGGAAATTTCTCACTAGAGTTACTTATAACTGTGCCAGACATTTCTAATCCTAGAATATCAGTTTCGCCTTTCGGTACAGGATAATTTCCCGTTCGTTGCAAAGTATCTGCACGGTTGATAGCAGTATAGTGAATCTTTACTAGCACCTCTCCACTTTTAGCAACTGGCACAGGGCGGTTCACCATGACTAGTTTACCAGCTTCAGCTATAATAGCACGCATAGTTCTTGCGGTGGATGCCATGATATTATTTCTCATACATATATGATATTATTTCTGCACGGGCACGGCGAGTTACGACTAACACCTAGCAGTCTTAGTCAACACGTTTTCAAAAAAATGGATCCGTCCATATAGATTTAGATAGGTACTTCTTATGTTACTATACTACTACTATACTATACAATTACTAGGCATAATAATATAATAATATTAAATTAATAATATAATACGTAATAATATAATAATAATAATAACCACACTAAGCCGAAATTTCGTGTATTTATAGTATAATCATCACGTTATAAGAGAATATCTTATTAATGAAGATTCAAGTTTTGAAGTAAGGATCTCCATTTTGCTGTTGCTTATATATTTTTTGAATTGAACACTTCATTATTTATTCCTTGGCTCGTGATGGGTTGGTTTTTTAGCTTAATGAAGTGTAACAACACGTCGAAATAATAATAATTATTTATACGAGTATGTTTTATTGAAGTATCCAAAAAGAATTTTACAATAACTGATCTATTGAAAAACAACAAATTATTTTATACGTAAGATACTCTGAGAGCCCAGGCATGATGGAGGATCGGTGTCCTTGGCAGTGCCATCCGCGTTCTCGCAATCCATGTCGCCTCCGTCGACATGAAAGTCGTCGAGCGTGATGTCCGTGCACGGCAATGAGTCAGTGCAGACAAATCCAGCGCCGTACTTGCAATTGTGACCGTTAATATGCTCCAAGGTCAGATCGCTGATCTGAACCCCATCGTCGCCATTTTTTGCCAGCGACGAATAATCTGTGGTGACGATAACGCAATGTTTCGTGTCCTTTATTTGGATATTCGACCAAGTGATGTTCCTGATGCGGCCACGGCCGCTAGTCGCAGTATGGGTCTTGGCCCGACATCCGTTATCCATCTTGGCCATAGTGATTTGGCGAAAGATGACATTCTCGACACAGCCTGAGCCAACGGAGCCAATGGAGGCGCCGTGGCCCAACTCGAACTGGCAGTTCTCAACAACCACATTCCTGGTGCAAGTCGAGGGGTCCCCATCCAAGGCTTTCACGGCAATGCTGTCGTCCCCATTGTGGATGAAAGTGTCGTGAATCCAGATGTCCTGGGCACCGTTCATCGGGTCGATCCCATCCGTGTTGTGCGGTTCCTTCAGCTTTCCAGAGTCTGGATCGGTGTACCATCTCGAGGTGATGTTCACACCGGACACCTCTGCGCCCTTCACGCCGTCGAGAACGACGTTAAAAGACGGCGAATCCAGGATGGTTAGGTCGTAAAGCTGAAAGTTCGAGCCACCCGTGATGACGATGAAGTGCGGGCGGTCGTCGATTTTCCCCTGGTCAAACTTATAGTACCAGTCGCTGCCACCTGGAGGGCGGCCTCCTCTGCCCCAAATTACCCCGTCTCCTCCGAGGCTGCACCCGTCAGTGTTCTTGAACAGAATGAAAGGGACCATGCCGTCGTCGTCGGTTGGCCAATCGCTGGGGCCCTTGGCTGTAACGAGAGACGCCCCGCCCTGCACTTCAATCAGGAGGTTGCTAGCGCCCTCGATCTTGATTGGGCTTGTCTTGTACGCCCCTCCAGCAACCACCACAGTGCCCCCGTTACTGCAGGCAGAGATGGCTGCTTTGATAGCCTTGATGTTGTCATGTGACCCTGGGTCGGCACCGTGATCGGTTATGTGACACTTGGAGTCGCGTACAACGGATGGGAGGTGTATGGCTTGAGTCACTGTGGCCCCGAAGAAGAGAGCGACGGTAATCGCGATCATCCAGCGTGGGGAGATGGTAGAAATCTTCATAGCTTCCTTGAGAGCGTGCCAAATTTTAAAGAAATAGGATTTCCTTCCGTGTTAGCGACTGCTTCCTCAAGGGGTAATGTAAATGTTTTCTGTTTTGGCGCCTTTGGCCATAGTACCATAGTATAGTAAGTCTATAGTAAGGCTTTATATTTTATTTTTGAAATTATATAATAATAATAATAATATAATGATACGTGCATA
>Ga0099797_100350_pt1 | contig 30410 bp, 16 predicted proteins | sample Uncmet_Sort48C_1_FD_89871 | JGI IMG/M metagenome (GOLD analysis project Ga0099797, IMG submission 89871) | Marine eukaryotic communities from CALCOFI LINE 67, Pacific Ocean - C012_Sort48C_1 | ecosystem: Environmental > Aquatic > Marine > Oceanic | place: Pacific Ocean: Monterey Bay | collected... | reverse complement strand
ACCTGGATCTTCATCAATCCCATCGCGTGAACGTTTTAACACACGTTGGTGTATACTCAAACGATCCAACCCCTCTTCGGCCCCCTTTTCCTTTAACTTCGCTATATTACCTTTCAGTTCTTTTTCTTTTTTATCTTTAATGTACCGGCCATACTCGCCTTCCAGTTTACTCCATCTTAAACTTAGTGCTATGATTCTAGAATGTTTACACTTTCTGTATGCGCGATAAAAACGCTGGCATTTAATAACATTGTATCTATACCTTTTCATGATTCGTGATAACGCATGGTTTGATTGTTGTTCTATAAATACTTTAATTAGGTCGATTTTTACACCCAATTTTTTACTTCTTACTATAAAGACAAATCGTCGCATAACACGAAATAATATTTTGTATGCTCTCAGTAAGTTTTTTCCCTTTTTCCAATTAACGCAGGTTTGTAGAAACTTCATTATCTTTAATGCATTTTGCTTATAATTTTGTTGTTGTTTTACTTGCTGTGCCATTTCCATGTCAGCGATAACATCATTGTCAACAGTTTTGTCACGTCGGCGTTGTTGTTTCTTCTTCGTTGGTGTATCACTGCTGTTACTAGAATTTTTTCCAGTGCGGTTTGTTGCTTTTGGCAACGCTAATTTTATCTTCGTTATACGATGAATATGTGAAATGATTGTCAACCATTTTTTAATACATAAATTTTCAAATTTTCGTTTCGCTTCTAACTTTTGCATTCGCAGCTCATGCTTTTGTGATTGCTTTAACCTTGTATCGTACTCATGTTTTATTAAAATATTTTTTGCTTCTCTTACTTCACTGCTTTTCTTTTCACGTTCTAATTTCTTTTTTTGTTTCAATTTATTTGACACAACTTTGTTTTTGTATTGCTCTAAATGTTTTCCAGATTTATGCTCCATAATATAATTTCGACCTCCTGCTTTCTTTTTTAATTTTTCAAGCCTCTGGTCTTTATATCGCTGCACTTTTGTGTTTAAACGCAAGGTCAGATCCGAATTTAATTTATATTGCTCAAGTTTGAGTTTTAAACGATGGTATACATTATTGTGATCTAAATTGCTCAAATCATCTTCGTCAGATGATGATCCTTCATGGAGATTTTCTTCATCCTCGTAATCACTTTCGTTATAATTTGTATTATCGCCACCATCCTTAAGTGCGCTTGCCAATGCTTTTTTCTGTGCTCTTTCCTTTGTTCTACGTCGCTTAAGTTCGAAATACGTTTTTACACTAGGGTCTATTTCACCGTTATGTAGCGTAGATATTTGTTTTCTAAACTCTTCTGTCATATTGTACCCATCTTTTGCATATTTCTTCACTGCATTTGCTGATGACCAAGAAATTTGATTTGCCATTTCTCGTTCTTTTTTATAATCGCGAACAAATCTAACTTTGATGGATTTTTTCGGGTTTTTGTTATGCAAATGTGGCTTACCGTCGTTGGTAATATAATTATTATCATTATTGTTGCTGTTCTTGTTGTTAACATCTTGCGGTGGTTTTGGGACTAGTTTTTTTCTGGCTTTCTTTTTCCTTCTTTTCTTACGTTGTCGCTGAAAGCGGTGCGTTCTTGGGACTCGATTTTCAACCAACGATTCTAAAACTGCTTCTGCATCTTTTAGTAAATCTAGACGCGTCGGTCTTACGATCCACTTATTTTTTGGTTGGTCTAATCTTAAATATTTTGGTGGTCTTTTAAACTTTTTTGGTTTAAATTTCGCATCGTCGTTTAAATGAGACCTTTCACAAAGCTTTCTCCATTTCCGTTCGTTTGCTTCCGAAATTATCATATCCAAAGTAACATGTATATACGTAGAAAGATGTAATACGTCTCGCAATATTTAATCTCAACATCTATCGCGTATAAATCACTATCATAGTCATGACACGAAGTGTAGTGGTGTTAGGTATTATCAACAACAACAACAACAAAAAACAGGGGGTATATTATTGAGAAAAAATTATTATTACTTATTATTATTATATTATTATTATTATTTGTACTATTAATAATAATAATAATAATAATAATAATCATAAGAAGATGTAACGTCTTGTGCCTGCTGGCCTGCTCTGGTCCCGTCTCCAGCCTTAGTATTATAGTTATAGGGATGGATAATAATGCTGCTGTCAAGGGACCCCCCCCGGTATAAATTATCCCTATGATTTAGAGTATAAAATACAAGAACTCTCCATTGTTAATATAAATAGTGTTATTTGTTGTTGTTGTTGTTATTATTGTTTTAAGGTATAGTAGTGTTCGTATTGTTATCAGTGTTATTATATCATTATTATTATTTTATTTTTATTATTCTTCTTCTTCTTCTTCTTATTATTATTATTATTGGCCATTTTTTTTTTATTATTATTATTATTATTATTATTATACATAATATTGTTGAGTCATTGTACTACTACTTACTATACACCACTTACAATTTCGGGTGCGCAAGGATTGGGTGAGCACCTACAATGTTCAACCAATAAAATACCGAAGTGTTTGTACGATTTACGATTGACTATATCTTTTTGAACGCAATACACACACACATTCACCCGCTCCTTCTCACATACATACATAACTATGCCAAATTTTCAAGCATGTAAGCTTGCCATTAAACAAGCGGATTCTTCTTCTACTTTATATGATGCACTTCAAATATTGTATACTTCTTTACAAAATGATGCTGAGTGTAAATGTACTAAAAAGCAAGTTGTTGAGGTATGTACAGTAAAATATAACAACGTTGGCAAAAGCGATGGGGATGTATGGACTATTGAAATATCGCAACTATACTACAAAGTGTTACAATTGTTTTCAAAACCAGTTCAGCCAAAACCAGCATACAAAGGACAACAATTACCACCACCTTATTTATTCACAGCACCAGCGTCTCCTGTCGTACCTGTAGTTGTCCCACCAGCACCAACAATGAAAGTAGTTAATGCCGTTGAGTTGCCACAGCAAGATCAGGTTAATGTCAAATGTGTAAGGGCTGTCGCCAGTGTAGTGCCCGTCGCAAATAACAACAATGCCAACGATCAAGACGAAAAAGCAGCTGCAGTAAATGTATCTTCTTCTGGTGGTGTGGTAACAGTAAATGCGACGTTTGTTGATCCAAATCAAATGTCTGCACCATGTCCGTTTGTTTATGCAGCTCCAATGCCAAATGCGTATGCAAGTAATGGGATGCCAGTAGTCAATGCTGCGGTGGTGCAACAGCATCAACCTGTTGTTGCCAAGTGCATTGTTGTTGTTGATCCAAATCCGCCCATGGAAGTATCTACTGAATATTTAGATGGAGATGAAACAACAACAGATGTTTGGGTAAGCGAAAGAATGGATGCGCCAGTTAATATATTCAATACTACACATTTAAACCTTTGGAACAACGATGTGGCAACGATTCAAAATCTTGGTAAATTCCCGAATTTAATGCGTTTGACATTGCGAAGCAATGAAATCAGATCGTTGCGTGGGTTAAATGAAGCCCGGTGTTTACGTTGGGCTGATTTAAGCAATAATGATATCAGTGATTTGCATGGTGCTGAAAACATGCCATCCTTAGAATGGTTAGATTTACACTCTAATGAATTTAAAACTATTGAAGGTCTAGGCGCTTGTCCAAGGTTAACATTTTTAAACATGTACAATAGTGACTTGGTGAATTTAAACGGTGTAAATTCGTTGTATGCGTTGAGATGGTTTAATGTATCGCACAATGCGTTGAAAACTGTAGCTGGTTTGGAATACTGCTTTTATTTAAGTGAAGTTGATTTAAATAATAATGATTTAACAAATGAAGCTGAAATAAATAAGCTAGCACATTTACCATATTTAGCACAGATTGATATATCCAATAATAATTTCCCAAATAATGGAGCAAATATAGTTCAATATTTTCAAGCTATTAACCCACTGTGCAATGTGATTACAAACTCAGCAATACCAACAGGTGCAGGCGATGGCACCTCAGATGCGCCAGTCGTTCAAGCAGTAGCAATTAACAATGTTAATGTTCGACAACTAAATAGTAATAATAATAATGATGGTGGTGGGTGTTGTACTACGCAGTAGTAGTAAGTTTTCTTTTGGTAGAGTAGTGTGTTGTTTTGTGAGATTTTAAAAATAAATAATAAAGTATCTCCACAGTATACATCTCATAAAAAAATACGTAAATAAAATAAAAAATATATATAAATTAAAATAATAAATAAAAATTAATAAGTTTTTCAACTTGTTGGTTGCTTATCTCCATCGTCCAGATGGGGCACCAGATCCAGAAGAGTTGCGATTCATTCGTGGACCCGCACCCCTTCTATCCCCTCTTGTTGGGTTATTGCCACCCCTTCTATCTCCACGATATCCACTACCTCTTGAATGATTGTTGTTTTGATTTTGGTTACCACCTGCAGTTGACCAACCGCTACTGTTGTTTCCATTCCCACTGTTGTTGTTGCTATTATTTACAGTGGCACCACCGTCAACACCAACATCAGCCAATGCTGTATCATGGCGTCGGTAATCCATTTGTACTTGCCCTGGTAATTTCAACACACGTCGCATAATATCACGTATACGGGTCAACACTACTTTATTTGAACAATCACGATTCCAAATCGAAATAACATCTTCGCTAAAACGCACAGATAAGACACATCCACAGATTTCATCGCCTACGTCAAATTGTTCACCTATTACTGCTAATAAAATAGACTCCCAATAATATGCTGACACCTTTTTTGGGATACGTACAACCCATTTTCCGCCACGTTTGTTATTTTCGTCTTCCCACATTGGTTTAATGCCTTTTTTAAATAAAATATAATCCATTGGTTTTTCACTTCCTGGGTCACCTGGTCGTATAATATGTGAATATATTTTCCAAAATTGTTCAATGGTATTAAAGGATGATATTTGTTTTATTGAATCTTCGTAGCTTTCCGCAGAATTTTTTTGGCCACGTTTCATATACCAAAAAGTATATGCATCTTGTAACTGGTGTAAATTTTCGTTGGTCTCAGTTGTGGTTTTCGCTACGTCACTATTAGCACTCTTATCATCTTCTCCAGTCGGTGCATTGTTACTACCTTCCGCAATTGCTGCCATATTTGGTTTTTATAATTGTACGTACGTGCGTGTAATTGTAATTTGTTTCACTGCCTACTATTGTCTGCAAAATGTATATTACAATATTGCGTCGGTGCAATTTCATTGGTATGTGGTACGAGTGACACTAATATTATAATCACATCATTCATTTGTTGTGTAATAATTGTGCAATTATTATTATTATTATTATTATTATTATAAATAATAAATAAAAATAAATAAAAATAATTATTATTATTATTATTAATTTATTAAATAATATAATATATAATAATAATAATACCAGGTATAATAATAAATATTAATATAATATAAATATAATAATAATAATAATAATAAATATAATAATAATAATAGTGCAATAATGTTTATTATTGTTATTATTATTATTATTATTATTACTATTATTATTATTATTATTATTATTATTATCAATTATTATTATTTTTATTATTATTATTATTTTTATTTTATTTATATTATTATTATTATTATTTTATTATTATTACTATTATTATTATTATTATTATTATTATTATTATTATTATTATTTATTTTTTTATTGTATCACAGTTATAGTATTTATCAGTAGTTAATGTAGTAGTATCATTAGCACATTAGGATTTCACATTATTATGAAGTATAACACTACTAAGAATAAAAAACTATGGTGTTTGTTATACAACGACACACTATTACATTTTATTTTACAGCGGTTCACTATGAGAAATACCATTTATTCATTTTTTTAGCGATGAGAGGAGCGTAGAAGAGGTGTGCGACAGTAGCATGGGAATAGCACTCTGTGTTGTGATTTGATGGGTGGTGTAGTGTTAGTATACGAACAGGAAGTGAGTTTGGATCTTCCATGTCTTCACGGGTGGTGTAGAAGGCGCGCCCTCGGACCTGGAAATATTAGCAACATTATTAGCATAGAAATAGCATTACAGGAAGAGTTCTGCTTCGTCTGGGACTATCGTCAGATAAATGGTGTCGTATATTGGAATTAGTACTTCTATTTTATATACATTTTGAGATCACTATATCACGAATTAATAATACACTGAATTTTAATCGTAGTTGCGGATTTATTATATTTATCGTATCCATAAATTACTTTTTTTAAATGACGGTTTAATTATTTGGTAAAATCCAATACTATACCGTTGTATTTATCGAGACACGCAGCATTATCTGATAGATATTATTTTTTAATTAACTAAACTTACATTCTTTATAATTATATATAATAATAATAGTACAACAATAATACGTAATAATAATGTAATCATAATGTGATAGATTATATTCTAGCTATTAGCTATTATTATAGACAATAAAGTCGTCTATAATGAATGAATATAATTTGTTGTTACAAACACGTTGACCTCAGTGAAGCAACACTACACCCTGCTTCATTTTCATAGAAACTCACTTCGTACTTCTTGTACCAACCAAATATATATATAATATATATATATATATATAATCATTAGACGCAATTATACCGCCAGGATTGATATTTGTGTTTGCGTGTGTGTAGACTAGTAATATAAGTTTGCACGGGAACTCATTGTTAATAAATATATTTAAAGTTATTGTCAAATCGAGAAATATATATATATATATATATATATTAGATACATACATAATATATATACTGTATAAACATTTGTTAATATTCTTAGTTAAATTTGGAAAGAGGAAGATACAAAAATGTCAGAAAGTAGTGCAATTGATAATGTAAGAAAAGAAGTCGCAGCACTTCAAACACAATTACAAGTCTTAGAAGGGTTAAAAACACCCCAAGAAGGAGCCGAAGATTTTGTTAAGTTTGTAATGAAAACCAATGAACCATTCTCACCAAATCCATTGGAAAGTAATGAAAATCCGTGGAAAGAATCTAGCAGTGGGGCAGGTTGTTGTACTATTAGCTAAATACATAGTTTTTATATTTTACATTTTAAATAATTCAATATGTGCGTGTGTGTGTATTTTACACGCGGCACACTTTTTTTACCTCTTACTTGCTTGTTTCCGCCCAATTTCTATCATACACACGTCTTAGTTACGTTCAAATCACCTTAAAAATTGCAATCCATTCTTTATTACTCACTATACTCCTGCTATAGCTATACTACTAATAAAAATCGTGTCCAGGTTGTTTTGTTCTGCACCGAGCTCTTGAAAGGTAGACGCAGTAAACTGGTACATGCGTAACATTTCAGTTATATATATATATACATATTCGCGCAGTAACTCGTAAAGCTTTTGCTTACAATATATTAATGTAAATTGCAAGTGTGCTGTAATATACATACATACATATAGCATTACTAGATATTATCTCGAGCCTCGCCCTAACTCATTTCAACTGCAGAAAATACAATATATATATTATGGCATCAATTACTTCTACCTCAACAACTATTCAAAACACACCAGAAAATGCGGAGGAGTTATTTGATATGATACAACAATGCACAACGTATGTGCGCTCTAACCAAGAAACAATTGCAACAATGAAAAAAAGTCATATTAGTGCAGCAGCTTGGACAGAACATAGTGGTGAATTGAGAAAACGTAGTGTGTCGCAGCACGAAAATATTAATCGTATGAATTTACGGTTTTTTACTTTGTCGCCAAATTTATCTATTGGAAAACAAAGTGCCAACAAAAAACTACGTCCGAGTGCCCTTTTCAGTTATTATACAAAAGATCCAGGCGATAATAAAAGCATTAAACCAAAACGCACGTTCATTTTAACGCGCGACACATTTGTAAAAGAGGAAGGCTCGTTGGGTTTTAGTTTATGGAATGAAAACTTTGAAGAAGACGAAGAACCAAAATTAATTATTGAATTGAAAGTACCTGCCGGTGAAACACCAGAGTATAGAGATAGCTGGGTGGAACACTTAAATTATACAATTCGTTTATGTAAAACAAAAGAATTAGAGGATAGCATGATGTTTATTACTGATTTCATGGGATTTTCTGCAGCACGACATTGTGTTGAAAATGTGTTGGAAACGTTGGATGCAAAGGAAAAATTAGAAAAAAATTTGAGTGTGTTGAAAAAATTTGTAGGTTTACATGAAAATTTTAACAACGATCGGCGCAGTGTTCATAGTAACAGTAATAATGCAGCTGCTGGCATTGAAAGCGTTAGAAATAAAATTCGCGTTTCGAAGAAAGTTTCCAGATTTTCTGTGGTTAGTAGCGATAGTAGAACTAATAGTAGTGATAAAAGACGGTGTTCATTGATGACAGAAAATATGATTCGATTATCAGATGTAACATTAAATAAATTAATGGCAGAAGATGATGATACAAAGAAGAATGTAGAAGAGGGTGATAGTTCCAGAATAAGCAAATATGCTAAATCAATTAAAAAAAAAGGTGATGCAAGCCCACTTCGGAAAAATAAAGGTGGCGGCAGAGCGAAAGCAAGGGTGAAACTTATAAAAAAAAATGAAACTTCCGATTTCTGAGAAATCCACACATGCTTCGTAATAATTGTGTATTTTTGTTACTCTTTAATATAATAATAATAATTATGCGCGTATTATATTTAATACCAAGGTTATATATATTTAAGTTATATATGTGTACGTCGTACTTCGTATAAAAAATGTCTTGTTCCAAAATTTTATTTATATAAATTATTGACGTAATTAATTATTAAAAATATTTTATATTGATAAAATTTATGAGGTAATAAGAAAATATTTTTTATATAATATTATATAAAAGTTTAAATCATAATTTTAACTGGTACATATTATCTTCTTAAAGTTACTCATAAGTTAAAAAGCTTGTGCACACACGCTGTGTGTGTCATATTGCTTGAATAATTCAGCCATTTTTTGGTTTTTTTACAATGCAGTCCCAAAAACGGTAACAATTGTTTGTACACTTGAATTCGTCCACTTCACAGTTACACATCCATCTGTTTTTTCATCCCAAAAGGATACACTAGTTGAGGTCAAACCGCTACCTACTTGTTCTAATATCATACATGACGTGATCAATTTAAAATTTTCATTCAACCCTTTTAATTTATCCAGCAATTGTTTGTTAATAGTACCAATCCATTCTTGTACTTTACTTTGTTGATAAATTTTACCTTGTAAAGTATCTAAAATCACAGTTTTCACAGTACTACTAACTTCCTCTTCCATATCCGAAAAATCATACGCCGTCGGCAGAAGGTATTGCTTCGACATTGTAACAATACCACTAACTGACAATTAATCTACAAACCAACAAAACTATGAATTGGAAGTTATGGCTTACGAGGACGTGGATGAGTGTAGTATACAAGATAATAGTAAGAATCGCAAGCAATATTACGGGCAATAATAATAATAATAATAATAATAATAATAATAATTAGTGCAATAAATAATAAAAAAATAAATTTCAAAATTATTTATATAAAAATAATAATAATAATAATATAATAATATTATAAACAACACTTTTTTACTTCGGCAATATTTTCCATCAAATAATAATCGTATGTAATCGAGTGAATAGTCTAGTATTACACTGTTGTATTATCAATAGTAATAAATAATAATATAATAGTATAAAATCACAAAAAACACTTTAACTCCGTATATATAGTAGTTTTAGTTATTAAGCGATTGCCGACGGTTATTTATTTTTAAGGTAAAAAGTGTTGAAGTAATTTTTTTTAAATATTTAAATTATTATTATTACCTGGTATTGATAAACATAGTAGAGAGTAATGACACAGGTCAGTATACGTAATAGTAGTATGAAGAAGAAACGCCCGATTTCTGAGAACGGGCAATGTATCGACCAACAGCGACATTTCTTTGGATGAATAGATTGTTGCTGAATTGGTTGGTGTTGATACAACGATTAAAGCTAGATAGGAAAGGATACTTTTGAACTACCAATCACCGCATATATATATATAAATATGGGGAAATGTGGGGATACATTATTAAAACCACGCATGGCTGTATTAATTTTAACTTGTATAAATTTTATTAACTACATAGATAGGGGAATCATTCCTGGTGCATCTACTTCGTTGCGTGGTTGCGAATATAATAATAAAACTTGCCCAAATATCAATCCAAACACAACTCTACCAGATAACTGGTGTGTTGCGTGCCCGATGTGTAACACACATTGTAGCAATATAGAAACATGCGGTATACAATGCAATGAAAAAATACACCGTATTGGACAGCTCGGTTTTGGTATTAGCGAAACAGAACTTGGTTTTTTACAATCATCCTTTATGGTAGGGTACAGTTTAGCAGCGGTATTTTTCGGTAATGCTGTGCATAAATTCAGGCCATTCCGTTTAATGAGCATTGGGTTGTGTATATGGACAGTTGCTGCATTTTTGAGTGGTTATTCTGGTATTATCTGCAAACAGGAACAATCAGATAGCAGTTTTGATGTATCCAACAAGTGTGGGGGGTATTACTTAATGATACTTGCAAGAGTTTTATCGGGTGTTGGTGAAGCAAGTTTTGCAACTATTAGTGTCCCATTTTTAGATGATGTTGTTGATAAAAAATACATTGGGTTGAGTTTAGCGATATATTTTTCTGCTGTTCCATGTGGGACTGCCGTTGGATTTATATGGGGTGGTCAAATGTCAGAAGCAATTGGATGGGAGTATGCATTTTTAGTTGAGGCACCATTGATGATACCAATGGCAATATATTTCTTTTTTGTACCACATCGATTATCAGAATCATCATCCGTAAAAACAAAAAATCAAACTAGCAGCGAGAATATTGATAGTAGTTATGACGCATTGTTGATTAGCGAACCATACGAAGAACAAGCTATAAAACGCAAATCTGGTAACAACAACAATGAAAGTAGTGGAAGCTATACTAGCAGTAGTGACGATTCATTAGAAATGATGGAACCGGAGGAAGGGTATTACGATGGCATTGATAATGATGAAAACCATGGTATGTTGGCAGCCGTTAAGGCATTGCTATCTAACCCTGTATATATCTTCACTTGTATTGGGTATAGTGCATTTACTGCAGTAACGGCTGGCTTTGCATTTTATGCACCATCATTCGTTCAAAGAAATAACCCATGTTTAAACGTTAAAGGGCCATGTCATAATGACTGGCATTTTTCACAATCATCAGCAGATATTGCGTTTGGTGGTGTGGTCGCTTCTTCCGGTTTACTTGGTACAGCTATAGGTGGTAAACTATTGGATTATTTTAAAAATAAAAATACTGACAGTGGCGCCGTTGACGGGGCGAGTGATGATAGCATGGATGGTACTAGTGCAAAACTCAATGGCCTACAGCGTTGCCAATCGGCGCTAATTCAAGTTTCATGGGAAGCATTTCTTGCCGTCATAATATGTGTACTCGCTGTCCAAAGTTCAAATCCAACCATATTTTTTTGCGGAATTTGGTTAGGCTGCTTAGTTTTATTTACTACTACATCGGGTGTAAATGGTGTGTTGCTTTGGAGTGTAGAACCAAAAAATCGAGCAATGTCAATGGGATTTAGTGTTTTGATATTACATGCATTCGGAGATGTTCCATCGCCAATAATTATTGGTTATATTGATGATACATGGAAAGATCCTAAATTTACAATGTCAATTACCTCCATGTGGCTAGTTGTATGTATTGTAACATGGTTTACAGCATACTCAACTATAAAATTTAATTGGTGGGATGTAAAAAAAACAAGACAAAGTAAAAATAGTACCGAGAAACCATTATTAGGATTGCGAGGGTAAGCAGACGATGATATCCAAGGTACTACAACGGATAGATTGAATCAATTTAACGCAATACAGTCATGAAAGAATTTTTGCGAACCAGGTGTAGAGAAAGAAGGGGTTGTGTAAGTTATGATGTATAGTAAAAATGTTTTTTATATTATACAAAATAACCTTAATTTTGATAGCATACAAATTAAAATAGCATTATTATTATTTATAATATATTTGGATAAAATCAAATAATAATAGTTATGCGCGTATTATCAAATATATAAGTTATCATCATAAGATGATATAAATAAGTTAACTTTTTAAAGTTATTTACACTAAAACTCAATTCACACACACGCACATACAAAATTGCTAAATAGAGGTATAGAGTATTTTCGCGGCCGGAAAATTTATTGTAAATCGTTTCAAATGTTAAAAAAAAGCTAAGCTTACAATATGTTTGTACCCACACACAAAAACCGTCTATTTTTTGGCAATTTTAGCAGGTCTGTTTTTATAGCTGCACCTTATATTGTATTAGCGCAGGCGGCTCGGTATGATAACACATTTATATGGAATTAAAATTTCTTGCCCATTGATTTGTATATCTCAAATAAGTATGATAACTTATCATTTTAACACGTTTTAAAAATATAGAAAAAACATATGTAAATATTTATTATACGTAGAGTTTTGTAAAAATCACACACATGCACGCACACATATATCACACATCTCTCTCAAAACTAAATATTTCGTCCCGCAGTACTTTCTTCCTACCTTCTCATATATGATACGAAAAACTTGCACAGAAAATATTTTGTATTTTTATACATACTTAGAAAGTCAAAGATTTTGGTTGTTCCCATGTGAATGATTCACCGTCACGTCCGAAATGACCGTATGCTGAAGTAACCATGAACTTTGGTTTGGTCAATTCCAAATCACGGATAATGCAACCTGGTCTTAAATCAAAGTTTTTGTTGATGATTTCAACTAATTTCTCCTCGGTCATACCTTCTTTGCATGTACCATATGTATCAACATTTAATGATAATGGTTCTGCAACACCAATAGCATATGAAAGTTGTACAATGCAACGTCTGCATAATTTAGCTGCAACTAATGATTTTGCAACCCAACGTGCTGCGTATGCAGCGGAGCGATCAACTTTACTGCTGTCTTTACCAGAGAAAGCACCGCCACCATGTGCACCCCAACCACCGTATGTATCAACAATAATTTTACGGCCTGTTAATCCTGCATCACCGTGTGGACCACCAATAACGAATTTACCAGAAGGATTTAAATGGTAAATAGTTTTGTCATCCAAATATTTAGCTGGGACAACTTTGTTAATAACTTCATTTTTCAAATCAGCTTGGATTTGTTCATTGGTTACATCTGGACTATGTTGAGTGGAAATAACAATGGTATGTACACGTACTGGTACCATAGCACCATTGTCTTGTCTGTATTCAACAGTTACTTGTGTTTTACCATCTGGACGTACCCATGGTAAAGTACCGTCTTTACGTACATCAGTTAAACGTTTGCCCAATTTTTGTGCAACATCATGACTGAATGGCATCATGCTTTCAGTTTCATCAGTTGCGTAACCAAACATAATACCTTGGTCGCCAGCACCGATTTCTTCTGCTTTTTTACCAACGTGTACACCTTGTGCAATGTCTGGACTTTGCTCTTCAATTGCTACAACAACGGAGCACTCTTTGTAATCAAAACCTTTGTCTTTATCGTCATATCCAATGAATTTAATTGCGTCACGGATAACTTGTTCGTAGTTAACTTTAGCTTTGGTTGTGATTTCACCGAAGATCATAACCATACCAGTTTTGGTACAGGTTTCACATGCAACTTTGGAAAATGGGTCTTGTGCTAAGCAAGCATCTAAAACAGCGTCAGATACACGGTCACATAATTTATCTGGGTGACCTTCATTTACAGATTCAGAAGTAAATAAAAATGTAGACATATTTTTTATATATTTAAATTGTTTGTTTGTTTGTTTTTTGGTTGGTATTGTAATTGTTTGTTTTGTTTTGTTTTGGTATGTATATGGTTGCAGCTTGTACCATGGCTGGCAGGAAGGGTACGCAAGAAGAAAAGATATTTAGTATGTGATACGTATATATGTAATAATAATGTGTTTCGTATTTTTTCATAAAACATTTCTGAAAAAAGAGTCTATTTATATAATGACACATTATTGATTTCTTGGCATTTCTTTTTTTCAGGGGAGAGTTGAGCGAATTTGTGGCTCAGATTGTGGCAAATTAGTAAGAGTATAGTATTAAAAATATCCGAATTACTTCTATGTCATCTTCCATTATGTAGTTTCTATAAAGTAAAGTCTATTTTAGTAGTCTATTTCCATCCACCACTGTTTTCTACAGACGTTCTAGTCGTAAGGACACTTTGCCAGCCCTGAACTTGACGCAGCTTCCATGTCCGGAACCGGAATAGCAGGTAACTAGCAGGCAACTCGCAGCACGAATGGTGGTGGAAACAAATGTGATTTGGTGAAACGCGAGGGGGAGGTGTCATAGGGAGCTCTGTCGTGATTCTGTACTTGATCAATACAAGGTAACAAGATGGATGGTTTCAGTAAAAAAAAAACAGTGTGCATCATTTTGCTCATCAAGTATTTTCTCTTCCGTCATCGAGTTTTGGGTGTTTCCCACAGGTCCCACACAGGTCCCACACAGGTCCCACACAAGTCCATCGTTTCGCTGCCTCAGGAATACCAGCGTGAGTCCCATTGAGGTATTGCGTAGTATCTCATGCTGAATGAGGTAGATAGAAGTTGCTCCTGACGTGAAAAGCCAATTTTAATTTTTTAATAATTTTGCTTTCGTCATCATTCGGGCTGCTGAAATTTATTAAATAAAAAAAAAACTAATTTATAATAATTAATTATTATTAATATTAATAATTATTACCAGGTAATATTAATTAATAAAAAAAAAAACTAATTTTAAAGTATTTTTTATAATTAAATATTTTTTCATTTTTTTTTTATTACGTACTTATTATGAATATGCTCCAGCCGCTTCCTTGCTCTCAATATACCAGAGGCATTCTTCAAGGTGTGTGAATTGAGAATACATCGATTTTTCCATGCAACATTAAAATCCCTTAAAGGTGTGAATATATCTATTTTGCCATTCTATCACTTAATAGGTTTTAAGGAGTTTGAAATATTACGTAGGCTATTGTAGTTGCTACAATATGAAAATAGTAATGCTATAATAAGTGCAATGCTATTTCCATATTAATATATCATGTCATATTTAATATTATATGAGCCAAAAAAAAGAAAGCGTATCTTTCTTTTCACCCTTCGTACGGCCAGATGTTCATGTTTACTATTGGTCATAACGTTTCAAAAAACCTTCACATTTTCCTGAGTGTGGAAACGTATCTACACACCCATTTAGTTGAAATCGTTCTCTAAAGGTACCTGAATATACTTTGTTGGAATTATTGTAAACATTTGCAATTAAATCGTTTGTGCAAACAGCACCAGTATGATCGCCAGTGGAAACAGTAACATGTGAAAATGAATTATTTGATTTTATGTACGGCGAAAAAACTTGAACACCTTGACACGTATGTAAATCCGATGCCCATATAAATGGATATACCGACGTCTTTAAACCTTTTGGCAACGCATCAACTTCACTTTGTGTGGGAGCAAACTGCAAAGTCATATGAGTTCCATACAAATGTCCTAAGTTTGATTTGTAAGGTACAGTTGAATTCCACATATCTAATAACTTAATGTGACTTTCTTGGTCTAAAAATACTGCCGTATAAATTGTTTTGCTTGGATCAGACGCACAATTAATATATTGCACTCCACTGATTGTTAATAATAACATTGTAACAAATATTTTTTTCAAAAACTTCTGTAAAACTACCATTTTTAATAAACCGTGCTATGTGCTATGTTACAGTATTATATGGAATTTAAATATATATGTGCCCGTGCAATATTTTCCAGTTACAGTATTATATGGAATTTAAATATAAGCGCCCAGCAATAATGGTGCGATGTACAATATGTGCCCGTGCAATATTTTCCAGTTACAGTATTATATTTATCCTTTTAATTTAGGTTATAATTGCCAGAAGAATGCACATTGACTTACGAAGGCTAGCTACTTCATCCTCTCGGTGTTGTTATTTGTAGTTTCAAAAACCAATAGTAATTATATTATAATAATAAATTAATAATAATATAATAAATAATACTACTACGTATAATAATAATAATAGTAATAATATAAATAGTAGTATATAATAATAGAGTAGTATTATTATAGTCTTTTATATTAGATACGTATATAGTAAACAATATTTTTTTATTATAATAAAATTACACATTAATATTCAATCAACGAATAGTTATAAAATTTACTACGGTGTTGAAATTTCACGTGCGCGGTATATTTAAATAGAAGGAAGAGAATATTTTAAACCTAGTTAGAAAATAGTATTGAAGTGATCGAGACGATCAAGTATTTTATATTATATACACGTTCGTAGAGAGAAGACTATTTTGCAATCATCAGTAGTAGTAGAACTATTTCATATAAAGAAAACGGTAACAAAAAACTCGTCGTTTGTCAATCATTTGGGTAGTTAACACAAACTTTTCCTTTTGCAACGAGTTCAATAAAAAATTATAGTGTAATTTCTAGTTATACGAATAAATATTGAAGAATATATAAATTTAACATTTTAATTATAATTTATTATAAGCCAATTTAAATAATTAAATAATTTGTAAAATGGAAACGAAAATATTACATATAAAAGTGATATTGTTTGTACTATTGCAATGTACATTTGTGTATGCTGTAAAAGGCCAAGGATTTAGCTGTGGAAAAGGTGAAGGTATGCCACCAACAGATATTCGTACATCTTTTCCTGTATGTAGTGGTATATCTAAAATAACAACAGCAGCAGAGTGCCAATTAGCAGCTGAATATAATAGTAAGAATAATATTGATAAAAATGGAGGATATGGATACCGAGTGAGTGCGCCGCCTGGGTCGGGTTTTCCACCTGGATGTGTTTATAATAGTGGTGATAATAAATATTATTTCAATGATGACACAAACTCAACAGACTCATGTAATAGTGCTATAGCATGTATATGCAAAACAAAACCATGCATTGACTGTCCTTCCGGTTCATATCAAGACGAAGCAGGTTCTACCTCGTGTAAAAGTTGTGCTGCAGGAAAACATGGACTTGGAGAAGGTAAAACATCAGAAATTGAAGCATGTACTAAATGTGAGCCAGGAAAATATCAATCTGAAGAAGGACAGGCTACATGCAATCCATGTAAAGTCAACACCTACTCACCTGATGGAAGAGTGGATATATGCCCAAACTGCCCATCTGGAAAAGTATCTCCAAAAGGCTCAACAACATGTTACAATTTAGACAATATGTTACAAAACGTACAATCATTAAGTGCACAACAAGGTGGTATCATCAAAGCCGTTGCATTATCCAATGCAAAATCAAATGAAGTCAAACAAAAAGCAAATGGTTTAATCGCAAAATTATCATTGAATTGGGCAACCCAAGATGTTATCAACGAAGCACAAATATTACGTAATCAATTGTCAACATTACCAGAATACAATGTTAGTCATCATTGCGAGCAAGAAAAACAACGATTAGCATATGGTGTGTTGAGAACAGGTGTAATAGTACCATCGGATGCTGAAATTGATGACAAATATTGTTTAAATGAAAATCGTAATCGTTTAATAAGTTCATTTTGTAATTTTCGCCCACGTTTTATAAAATTACTACAAGAAAAATTATATCCAAGGTTACCATCCATCCCAAAATACACAGGGCGTGATTTATGGCCAAATATATGTTGCAAGAAAGATAATTTTCAAAATCTAAAGACGTGCAATGACCCATCAGGAAAGGTTCCACGTAGTCATATTGTACCATTTGCATTGGCGCAAGGAGGAAATTTAACGGTTGGCAACTTATACGGTGAAATTGTAGACATATTGAAGAAAGACGGGTACTTGCAAACTGGTATGAACAAAGCAGTGGATGGTATAAAAAATGGTGATAAATTAAAAGCCAAATTAAACAGTTTATTTGAAACAACGTTATTATGTGGTCCACGTGAATTTGGTTTGCCAACAAATGAAGCAATACGTTTGTGTGAATTATTTTATCCATACGAACATATGTTGGGCACGTATTACAATGAGGTAAACGCTTTGTTAAAACCTTTGCAACGTAGAAGACGAAGACGAATGCTGGGAGTATGGTCAGGTATATCAAATAGTTTTACAAATTTAATGAGTAGTGCAAGTGCATTTGTATTTGGTGATACTGATGAAGCAGATAATAATGACCAATCAAATGTGATACGAAAATTACAAGATGAAATTCAAGATATGAAACAGAAAGATGCAATATCACGCGATAAAATTCAACATTTAGAAAAGAAAGATGCAGTATTAGAAAAGAAAGATACCATTTTAACCAACCAAGCCAACAAAACCAGCGCCTTTCTAGCCGTCTTAAAACAAAATGATAAAACAAAACGCCGATTAGGAAGTGGTTCGCCACTTGCGGATGAATTATGTCCATTTGTTACTATGAGCGACGTATCCGAATATGAAAAAGATATTGAATTATTTTGCACAGGTTATGCACACATTGATTTGAATCATCCAGGGACAATAGTAAATTTAGCAATTATGACTCCGTGGGATATACCACCAAAGATGATTCCAGAATTAAGAGAAAAAGCCCGCTATGAAATATCAGACGACTGTCCAACGCCGTTGTTTACGGCAAAGGATATATCATTGCAAAATATTGATGGTACGGATTTGTTTGTAGTGCAATTGGATGCTACATCGCCAAATGGATATTTAAAAAAGGAGTTGCCACAGTGCGGTGCAGCAAATAATGTTGCACTCAAACCACATATACCAAAAACAACCATAGATGTTAAAATATGGCGCGACCATGAAGATTGCTGCAAGGATACAAAAGATTACAACGTGTGCAAAGCAATAAAGTGTTTGTTGTCCGATGACCCAAATGGTATTGAACCTGTAAAGGACGCATGGACAAATTTACAAGTTGGATATCAGTATAAAGTAACCGGCACAACGTATACAGCAACCTGCGATAATAAACCAAACAACAAACCATGTGGTAGTAATTCCAGAAGAAGAAGCTTACTCCAAGACGAGTATGGAAATAGTGGGGAGCGACTTTAGTGTGGCATGCGTTTTTATTTTGGATTATAGGGGATTTTAAAATCAATTATAAATTATTTAACATTTATTAATACATTTATAACACGCACTGAAAACGTTTAAATAATTTTCGGTATATCATAGAAGTGTAGAGATTTTTAATTTTTAATTTCGGGTCGTCCATGACAAATGATAATGGTTGGTGAGATTCTTTGGGCGGCTTGATGGTTTTCTTATACGGTTGGAAACATACCACGGTACGTCTAGCGATTGGGTTGGTGTGTGTTGCTGAAGAGAATATATTGTAGATTATTCATTAATAATAATAATATTTTATAAAAATACAATATCCATTCTGAAACAGGTCAGAAGTGTAATTTTCTCTAAAAATTATTTAACTGGATGGATAGCCCGGTACTTATATTGCTTTGAGTATATATATATGTCCGCTGTACTGACGTGGTATATGCTATTAAATTTATTAATTATTTATGTACAGGAAAAAAAAATTCTTGAAATATCTTCTTCAGTTAATTAATAACAACACGCTTTGTAAGTACGCAAAATTAAGATAAAATTAACATGCGAAAATTCAATTTTTGTGTGATGCTTTATATTATGTACTGTATGAATTATTTCTTGTGTCTTTTTCCGCCTCCCATTCTTTCTCTGCGGCGCGTAAAGTTGCCATGCAATCGATGGAAACTTGTTTTACTATTTGTTCCGGGGACAACCAAGAAAACCGTGGAAATATGAAATTTTCTAACTCCCACTCTATTTCACGTCGTAAAGACAAATTATTTGGATCCACCACTAGCAGTTTCGTTTGTAAATTTTGATACTGCTTAAATGTTTTCAAAAATTTCTTTTTATATTTTTGCCATATAATTTTTTGATAATGTTCACAAATATTGTACAATTCTGGTTTTAGCGTTTCCAATATTGCTTGGCGTTTAACAATTCGACCCATTTCATCTTTAATTTCTTGATTTCTTATGCCATCTGTGTAATCAAGGGTATTTTTTTGCCTTTTGCTTGATTTAACGCTACTGCTTTTCTGCTTAATCTGTGTTGCTCTTTTCTTCGGTGGCGCAGATGAAGCTGTTTTTTTTTTCATTTGTACTGTATCTTTACTCTGTTTTTCAAGCTCCATCAACATAGTTACAACTTTTCTAAAACCTTGACGATACAATATCTCAATTCTGCCATCATTCGCTATTTGCACTCGTCGCAAAAATTTTTGAATTTTTACGACGTGGACCCTAAATCGTCTTATATTGGACAATGCCTTATCAATTCCTGATTCGGCGTGTAATGTTCTTCTAATGACATTTGCCCCATGTATTTTATTATGAATCCGTTTGTTTAATATGTATGACCGAATGGCACATGTTATTGTTACCGCCATTCGATTTTTCCGGCTTTCTTGTGCACCGCGCCACCACGTTTGAAATATTTTCATTTCATGATATTTTGTTGCTCTTTCAATTTTTTCATTCAATATTTGCTTTCGTTTTAAAACCAATTGCTTCATTAAATAACTTTGTCTTGCACCAAGTACAACGGCCCGTAATGCAAAAGATATGCGTCGTCTATTCATAGCTGTAACATGTTTTGATGCTAGTTCTACGGAACGCTGGTATTGCCTATTTGCTCGTTCTACTCTTTTTTCCTTTGCTTTAATTAATCGTTCATTTACCTTTTTTGAAAATTTAGTAATTTTATTGATTTTTTCATCATTGGTTTCCACAGTTGAAATATTTTCTGTTACGTAATCATGCAATAACAGTTTTCGTTTCCGTTCCTCTTCCGAATCATGTAGCCGGATTCGATCTTTAAATCTAGGCGATCTATCAAATACAGCCCCTTTGATGAATTTACCAGGTGGTGGTATTGCATCCGTTTTTGCCTTTGATGGACCATTCATATAGTGCCCAGGCCCTGGCGATAAATCAGGTTCGTTATGCGAATCAAATGTTTTACGATATTTTACACGGCACGGGCCAAGATCTAAAGGTTTAAATTGAAACGTTGGAGCTGGCGATTCTTTTGCTCGCTCAATCACTTCTTTGAAATAATTTGGCCTTTCTGATAAACCAATTGAAACGGCTGGTGAATTTTTGCCTCCCGTTGCCTCCGGCAACCTATATTGACCAGGCCCCGGCACTTCAAAGTGTACCTGAACTCTTGATTTAGAAGGGAAATTGGAGCCAAAGCTTACTCCACCGTTTTGTTTTTTACCAAAATCATTGCGTGGGGACAATCGTACTGGTAATATTTCTCTTAACGGTCTTTGTTTTCGCGGAACCTTCTGGAAACATCTTGGAGGTGGTCTTGGTTTAATTGGTGATGTATTTGTTACCAACATGCTTTTCGTTGGCGTTACATGCATTCCAATGCCCATACCTCCCATCCAAGCCCCTTGTGACGACTCCGGGTACCAAAATGCTTTTCCCTGCGATGTATGATTGACTAAATCTGACATAATGTACTGTCGTGCAAGATTATAGATTATGCATGACATGCAAGATGTGGAAGCTCTAGAATGTGCTCGGCGCATAATTTACCGCCATATTTTAAATTTTAATAAATTAATCTCACATTTTTTAATAATAAATAAATTTATAATAATAATAATAATAATAAATTAATAATAAAAAATAATTATTATTATAATAATAATAAAAATCATGTAACGGGTATATATATTAAAATATGTCACGGTACTCTATTTAAGGTATCCTAAAAAAATAAAAAATAAAATAGTCCTTCTTCTAATTAATAAGAATATCAAAAACTGAACGAAAAGTCACCTATTTAAGGTATCCAAGACGACTTATATAGGCTTATTATTCAGCAACAACACAACACAACATTGGATAGAAATTTTCGTTCATTTAGAAATATAGAGGCCGATGATGGACAACGATTTCATTCAGATTACACACATATAATATGTGCGTTATATAAATATATCATTCATTTCATTCATTGTACCTGTATTATGTGCTATAATTAGAAAAAAAAAAAATTAATTTATAATTACCACAGATTTTTGATGAGTGCACCGAGCATTACCACATTAGGACATTCTGAAAAGCAGCGACATACATGCAGCGTAATTGTACACATCCTCTATTTAACTTGAAAACAGATGTAAAACTTGTTTAAATTTTTTGTGGTATTCGCAGAATTTTTTTGGTGTACATATATATATAATAAACCTATCGTAACAACGTAATGAAAAATGAGTTTGATGATATTGTTGTTGCAAAGAGGAAGAAAAAGAAGAAAATAAATAGATACATCATTCAAGCAAATGAATTTGATGATGTATACATAAGTAAGCAACGGCAAAAAAAGATAGATATACAAAGAAAAATTCAACGCGAAGAAGAGACAAAGCAAAAACTAGAGATGGAAAAGAATAGACCAAAAACTCCACTATTATTAGAAACAAAAACTATACCATTTTTAGAAATCAATAAATCTTTTCAATTTTTACGATTGGAACGCTGGAGAACTCCGTCATCATTTGCTAATGGAGTGAAATTATTGAAAAAGTGGTTCGTTAATAATGATGAATTATTGTCTAGAAGTTTTTATCAATATAAATTAAAAAAACTTGCATTAGAAAATTTCTGTGTTCATGCGTTTCAAACCAACTTGCAAAATGTTGAACTAGCAAGAATATTAGTGAAAGAACATAGATTAAAACGTCGTCAAAAAGACATTGAATATGAAATACGTTGCGGTAGTGCATTTAATTTAACTGTAAAATCAACCCGTAAACGTATTCGCTTACTATTAAAATCTTGGTATAATTTTGTAAGTGATCAAAAAATTAACAATGTAGATAATATTAAATGGAATAGATATATTAGATACAAACGAAGTAAATTATTATCAAAGGAAGAGGAAACAAAATTAGTTGAAAGTCGATTATCGTCTGATGATTATGGCATAGAAAACAATTTTCAATCATCCATGTCAGTGATACATCCATATGCTGTTCGTCAAGCCATCGTTGGTATTGGAATGGAGCCTTGGCAGATACACGCAAGGAATGCAAAATATATATATCAAGAGGGGGAAACTATATATAAAACTAAATATGCAGGATTTCAATCCAGTATATTTGATACATATCACCAGACATGCTTAGGGCGCGATGCAACTTATGAGCAAGATTAAGAAAAGAGTAAAAAGAGAGTTTAGAAAAATATATGTGAAAAAATATTTTGAGGAAAATTACGCACACATTTAACTTTTGTATATTTTTTACTCTAAACATATTTGGATAATACGACTTGTATCAACTATAATTTTACACATACACATATATATAGAGAGAGATAAAGAAGTGTTTTCTTAAGCTATCATAACTTGTTGCACGGCTACTTTTGCTTCCTCCATCATTTTTAAAACCGATGATAACCTTTCGCGTGCTGCTTCCGTTTCAGCTGTTTCGCTTAATAATTGATTTACTTTTGCAGGATCATATAATGCTTGTACTAATTCTGTATGTAATGATTTAGAAACATTGCCGACTAACTTTAATGTAATGGCTTTTGGTACACTGTCTAAGATTTTTTTCCTCACAATTTCAAAATACTCATTCAATAAAGTTTCAACCACACGGGTTTGGATTACATCACTATCTGTCATTGATGGGGTTCTACCTGGCCTTACTGTCGTTGGTTTCATGCTCTGTTGAAACAATGGATTTGCTGTACTTCCTTTTGTCTTAACGTTTATAAATGCATCCCACGATTCCTGATTCGATGCAATGTCAATACTGTGACACCACTTTGTAGCATTTCCATGATCAGGCGCCTTGAACGTATAGGTTGACCCGTTGTTTGGAATAATTTCAAGTTTACAATCAGACTGACCAGGTGCTAAATGACACGTCGCACCATCAAGTTCAATTGCTGCAGCATTTTCACCTTCCTCCGTGTCACTATATACTAAAGATCGTTTGGCTAGTACACACCATTTACGTGTGTATGTGCTTTTAAAGCTTAATTTAACCCCGCCAGATGGTATTTCTTTAAATTCCAACCAACCCTCCATCAACGCCAATTGTGAAGTTGCTTTACTTTGTTTTTGCCTATGATGTGTGGCCAACGATGTTACTGAAGTCGGGTCTTTATCCTCATGATATTGCGCTGCAGACATTAGATCCCATACTGTCATTCCTTTTAAAAAATCCGGATGATCCGTATTAATAAGTGCTGCCTCCATATCAATTAATGTTTTAACCAAATCTTCTGCCTTCTCTTTTCTGGATGAAATAATATTTCTGGTTTGCCTGCGTATGCTTTCTCGCAACACGTGATACCTGCCCATAGCATCAGTTTCAATGCTCATTGCTTGATTTAACAACTCATCGTATACATTTTGTAAACAAATCAGGGACGGTGCACTTAGCTGTTTGATACTTTGTCGAATGACCATTTGAAAAGCTTCATCTGGAATAAAAAGTCCACCTTTTAAGCCACCACTATTATTAATAATCTGTATTACGTAATATGTATATGCGTGTGTGTGTGTGTGTGTGTGTGTGTGTGTGTACGAGAAAACAATGTTAGAGACGTGTGAAACTCATTAATAAATACATGTAGTACAACCTACATTTCGAATTTGGGCTGGGGCTAATGATGATAGAACATCTACACTTTCAATATTCTTTAAAAATTGTCCCTGGAACATAGAGCGTAATTTTGCCCCACCAGTTAATTGGTCAACTGTTGCGTCGTCATCGTTCCCTTCCATTTTATCTTTAAATTTTTGTGCATAACCAACAATGCAACCCAAAACAGCTTGTGATTTTGCTGCATCGTCATTTAATTCTGCCAGTTCAGCCAATTCATTTTTCTTTAAATTGGTGAATGTAGCAATTTTGTTGTTGATATCTGGTAAACAATTTTTAATATGCTGCATTAATGTTTTGTTTAAAACTTTCGATAGATATTCTGTTCCACAACGATTTTTAATCATTCTGTATGCTGGGTGTCCTGAAAAATACGCATCCTCAGCACTCCATTGCGATTTAATATCTTTTTTTTGATCAATATCATGTTGGCTTCGATTTACTACAGGTATATACCCTAATTTCAATGGAATGACCTCGTTGTTGAGAATTTGCATGGCGTTTGTACCTTTGTCCATTAAATCCAATTTCGTTAAAACGCCAACTGTACGAAACCCTTCCGGGTCTACCTCCTTTGCTAGTTGGATAGCATCAGAATTTGCCAAGTCAATATTTGCTGGGCTGACTGCTAATATAATTGTATTTTCTTGTTGTATATACTTTAGTATCAATGCGCGAATTTGCTGGTTTATGTCTTTTGGCTGATCACCAACCGCTACGCGTGTTAAACCTGGCAAATCGATCAATGTTAAATCCAGAACATTCGGTGAATGCACTGTTAAATTTATTGGTACGTCACTTATACTTTTGTTTTGGCACCGTGGGTCGTTCTCTGTAGCATTTTCTATTTCTTTACGCACTTCGTCATACGTAAATTTCTTCTTCGGTAAATGCAAAAATTCACAATATTCCACCTTTAGATCAGGTTCATTTATCAATTTCAACACCAATGGCCTACGCGTAACAATTCCACTTCCTCTAGGTAAAAAGTCTTTTCCAACAATATTTTCTAAAACTGAGCTTTTTCCCGCTGACTGCCCCCCAACGACAGCAATTTGTGGCAAGGAGAGTGGCTCCTCACCTAAAATAGTAAAAGCATCTTGCAGCTTATTAATAACTTTTATCAACCGTTCCATTTTATATTAACGATAGAAGTACCTATAACTCACTTCACTATTTATCAAGCGTTGGTGCGATGATGCAGCGTAAAGTGGGTATCAGTATAGTCTGTCTTACGCATTGAACGATCAATAAGAGTTTTGAAGAATTTTTTGTCTTAAAAAATTATTATTTATTATTATATTATTATTTTTTTATTATTATTTTAATTTATTATTATTATTATTATTATTATTATTTTTTTTTTTTTCCCCCAAGTAAAATAGTATATAGTATATTAGCTCTTTTTAGACTACCCCCCTTTATACTCCATACTATTATTATTATGATGATATATGTGTTGTTGTAATTTGAAGAAGAAGTAATAATAATAATAATAATAAAAAATGAAATTTAATAATAATATAATAATAGCGCATAATAATAAAAAATAAAAAACTACATAATAATAAAATGTGGTAGGCCTATCGATATAGTGTAATATAATATATTATTGCCAACTCTTTTTTTATTTTTTTTGCACCTTTTTGGATTTTTTTATTCAACACCTATTGTTATTATTGTTATATGAATTAATATTACTACTGACAAGTGACAGGTACCTACTACTACTACACTACTAAAAAATAATTTTATTTATAAAAAAAAAACACTAAACATAAAGCTTTTTCTATTTATATTGTTGTAGTAAATGAAGGGCTATTAATATATTATTATTGGGCCATTTTATTTATTATTATTTTTATGTTAATAATATAATTCGGAATAATATAATAATAATAAAAAATATATAATAACACGTGTAGTAATAATATAATAATATATATAATAATAATGATCACGAGCAGATGACACACAATGTTGGCGCGGGCCCTTTTTGAAAATATGAATCTACATGAAATACGTACGCATGAAATCGTGTTATACGTAGAAAGGCCGTTCGATTTAAGTAAGAAAAAATAGAAGAAGCGAAGAGGAACATTTTGGCATGGCATCATTGGCTGCACGTGGGGAGAAAACACCGGCGCAGAAAAAACAAATTGAAGAAGCTTTAAAAGCTATTAAAGAAGCAAATGCGTGTTTGAAGACTAGCATGTTCAATTGGAAGAAAGACTATTTAAGTGCTGGTCCTTTGTATGCAAAGGCATCGAACCATTATCGCATGGGGAAGGAGCCTCAAAAAGCGATAGATTGCTTAGTCAAGGCAGCTAAATGTTCGGCTGAGTGTGGGCAAATATTTGAAGTTGGAAAGCATAACCAACAAGCAGGTATGATAGCAAAATCCATGAAAACGGAAGAGTATAATAAAGAGGCTGCGAAATTTTTTGAGCAAGCATTTGACGCTTACAAAGACAACGGGGACATGGTAACAGCGCAAAGTGCTGGAAAACAAGCTGCTGATCTGATAGCAAAATACGACGTTGATGCAGCTGTTGCAATGTATTTGAGGATTATTGATGCGTTAGAAGCTTTAGAGCAGTGGGCATATACGTTTCAATTGTATCGTGATGTAACACGAATGTCATTGCGAGACAAAGATTTCGGGGTGGTATTAACATTGGTTCAAAGAGCTATTAAAACGTTCACGAAAGGCAATCAAACGAACACAGTATACCAATGGTTATTGAGTGAAACTATATTGCTTGTGTTTCGCGATGATATTATAGGGGCGGATGAAGCATTTTTAGAAGCACTAGGATATGAACGATATGGTTTATCTGATCAAGGGGAAGCTGCTGAAGATTTTTTAAAGGGTATTAAAGAAAATAATGCCGAAAAATTAAGTAGTGTTAAAAATTTGCCAGGCATGAAATTTTTTCCAGTTCCAGAAATAGGTAGATTAGCAAATGAAATCATGGACAAAGTAATAGGAGCTGCTTCGGAAAATAAAAACAAGAAGCCTGCAGCGGATGCAGGAAAAAATAAATCAATGGATTTATCATCAATTAAAGATGCAAGTGATGTGATTGCAAATAGTTTGAATAATAATAATGTTGTGAATGACGACGAAGAAAAACATAGTGATGTTATGAATCGGGTATCAACTGCGAGTTCAACATTGGAAAATTCAATTGCAGAAACAAATGATTTACTGGATGGTTTTGAAGATGATTTTGATGATTTGGCTTAGTACAATTGTCGCACAAAATTTAAATAATAAAATTGGAAAATTAAAACAAATTTTGGATACTCTGAAAATAATACTCTAAAAAAAACTTTAATAAATATAATATCTCAAATATTACACTTTTCTTTCATCTAATATAAAAAGAGGAAAGAGAGATTAGTGTGTAAAAACTTATAATTGTATGTTTTATAAAAGTTACATATATACGATATATTTTTTATTATAATATATTTATTTTTATAATTAATAAATACGGTACGTAAATATACGCATTAAAATTTATATAACTTTACACTTTATAAGTTAACACATTTTTATATGTGTGCGTATGCATATATATTTTATGGCGTGTAACTAAAAAAGTATGATCGCCACCTCACTCATCCAATGCAAATGGCCCATAAAATCCACCGTATTTACTATACGCTAGTTCTTGACATCTTGGATCAAGTGGATGTGGAACATTGTATATAGTCTGCACTTCTTTCAGCAAAATAATTTTTAATTCTTCTACTATTTTTGGATATTTATTTGAAACTTCATTGCGTTCTTCTGGATCATCCACAACATTAAATAAACAACCAGTTGCTGGGCAATAAAATGAATAATCATCAATTGAATCATTTGTTGTGGAAGCATTTGGGTAGTACGTACCACCCCAATTGGATTCTATCATTTTTGTGTGTGGCAAAATATATTTCCATGGACCACTAACATATGCGTCTTTGGTCATTAGGTAACCTTTACGTGGAGATGTGTCAGTGCGTCCACTTAAATAAGGCCACATATTTACTGAATCAACTTTTGGCAAGCCATATTTTTGCCCTTTTGTATCTGTTGGATCAACCCCAGCAAGATTCGATAATGTTCCATACCAATCAGCTATATGTATCATACCATTTAATTTTTTTCCAACCATCTGGCTTGGAATAAAACCACCACTAATAAAAGCATTTACACGAGTTCCACCTTCAAACATTGAATATTTCCCACCGCGTAATGGCCAATTATTACCACCTGCTTCTCCATTGAAACAAACGGTGCCATGTCCAATATCCGGGTTTTCAGAATTCGTTTTGGAAGTAAATTTTGTAAAATTACATGGACCCAATGGATTTTTAACTGGTGCCCCGTTGTCAGATGTGAATATCATCAACGTATTTTCCCACATACCTAAACTTTTCATGGTCTCCGTTATATTCTTTAGCTGGTCGTCAAAATAATTTACCATCGCGCTGTACATTTTACGATTATCATCATCGGTTATAAAATTAAATTTATCTTGATATCTTTTTGGTGCTTGCAATGGATAATGTATCAATTTAGAATCGTAATTTAGAAACAATGGTTTCTCATTTTTATATTTATCATAATGATCATATAAAATTTTAACAATACGATCGCGAAACATATCTTCCTCTGATCCAGTGCCATTCAACGTAGTTGCAGGTTTATCCGTATCCCATAAATCAACAATGGTCTTATTCGGTATCTCCATTTGGTGATTTTCTGATCCTCCCCACTCGGATTGTGACCACATCCAGTTTCCATGTCCAAAATAATTTAACGAAGTGTCGTATCCTCTACCTTTTGGTGTGGATTCAGGAAATGCCATGCCTACGTCCCATTTACCTACTTGGTGCGTCATATAACCTCCAAGCTTCATTTTCGTCGCGATGCCTGTCATATTCCTTGGCATAGCAGCTGGATTGCCGCAAGGACCTACCAGTGTTTGTAATACGTGTACTGGTAACCTGCCAGACTGCAAAGCTGTACGAGATGGAGTACACGTCATATGTACATAATGCCTGTTCAACTCAACGCCTTCTTTTACTAAACTATCAATGGTTGGAGTTTGCACTTCTTTATCAACTGCTGCATTACTTCTATGATATGAAACATCCGCCCATCCAAAATCATCTGCAACAACAAGTAAAATATGTGGTTTTTTCATATTTTTTTTTTCCCCCGCAAAAACAGTCATTATACTAGGGTGCGACATTAACAAGACTGCCCATAATAGTAGTAGTTGCATCGCATAAGTTTGCATGCTACTCTGCCGTTTCCACTTGCTCGTACTTGTTTCACCCAATACTTATTTATTATCTTATTGTCTACCCAGGGCAACAAAGTTAACATCGTATACCTCAATCATCGGGCAAATCAATTATTTTTTTTTATTTTATTGTTATTATATTATCACGTATTTTATTATTATTTATTATTATATATTATTATAATAATAATAAATTATTACTATTACGACGATTAATAATAATAAAATAATAAATAATACGGTATATAATAATAATAATAATAATAATAATACGTGATAATAATATAAATAATA
>Ga0099797_100349_pt1 | contig 30446 bp, 14 predicted proteins | sample Uncmet_Sort48C_1_FD_89871 | JGI IMG/M metagenome (GOLD analysis project Ga0099797, IMG submission 89871) | Marine eukaryotic communities from CALCOFI LINE 67, Pacific Ocean - C012_Sort48C_1 | ecosystem: Environmental > Aquatic > Marine > Oceanic | place: Pacific Ocean: Monterey Bay | collected... | reverse complement strand
ATATTATTATTACGTAGGGTCAATTCCGTTAATGTATTGTTTGTTTTTAATGCATCACCAATACTTTGTACATTAGTAATATTATTATTATGTATGTCCAATCTCATTAATGTCTTGTTTGTTTTTAATGCTTCACCAATATATCTCACATTTAAATCATTAACACCCTTTGGTTCAGATTCCTGTAGGGCTGGAGTAACTGCAATTCTAATTTTGTCACTTCTTTTATCCAAAAATTTTTGAAATGCAACCAAATACGTATCATCAAATGCTTTTACATTTTCCCATCCAAGATCAATTATTTCAATATTAAATTTATCATTATGTTTAATATGATTTGTTAATACTTTTAAAAGTTTATTATTTATGTGATAATCACTTAAATCTAATTTTGCAGCATTTGACTTTGTTTTTTTCCCATTATTTACAAGAAACATCTGAAACACAAAAATTGGTATCCCACCACCAATGTTCATATTATCAGCAGTGTGATTATCATCTGTTTTATCTTGCTGTTTACAACGTTTTATTGTTTCCCATAAATACAATATCCCGGATTTTCCTAATGCATCCTGTATTCCCAATTTAAAGCCTTGATATTGTATTTCAAAAACTGATTCATCTAATTCGCATCCTATACATTTACTTAAAACAATAATTCCCATTTTCCAACATCCAAAAAAAACGCCAACAACAAAAGCATACATTAAAACTAACACTTCCCATCCAATTTCAAAACAATGATAAAATTTTTCACCTAACCAATACGGTGGATATACAATTGCAATTGCATAACGCAGTGTCTTTTCAGAAAGACTTTTATCAAATTCTTCCATATATTGATTAATAAACCATAAAATTGCAATTAAACGCTCAAAGGCCAATAAACCAAGTGAAAATGACATTGGTAATTGTACCACAAGTGAAAGATCGGTTGGCCATGAAAATACAAAATTAAAATCAAGAGTAAAAGCAAAATCGAATACAGGTTGCCAATCCAGTTCTAATCTTAAACTTTTAAGCATAGTTTCATATGTATCCATTTTGCCATTATATACATCTAAAAAATGCAACGATGCGACGCATATCCCCATGTATAAAATTGTTAACACTTTTAATGTAAATAATTCTGTTCCATCGTTGTTTGTTTCGTCACTATCGCGTATTTGTTCCATAAACTGTGGCATTTGATTTTTCTTGTATAGTTCTTGTACTCGTTCTTTTTCGGCGTAATTTAAATGTATATATTCTCTCGTTTCTCCTTCGTACCCTATACCTATATCATACGATTTTACTAATTCATTTTTTTCTTTGGTATTTAATACCCAATCATCATCCCCGTATATTATTCTCTCTTCCTCTTTATCATCCTCACCATCTTCTCCTCCAGATTCGCTATCAGATTCGCTATCAGATTCCTCGAACAACTCAGAGGAAACTGGTTCGGGTGTTCTGGTTCTTCTGAATGCGTTTAATCTCTTTCGTACTCTTTCGGTTTTACGACGTGCTAAACATTTATGCATACGCAGAATCATATAATAATCCACCAACTTCTCTTTCTTCCTATCATCTAACTTCACTAAATCAGACTTTTCATAACAACATAAACAACATCTACAACACAACCGTCCTTTTAAAATTTGTACCGGTAAATGCAAAAATACAAAAGGAATGATATAAATTGCTGGTAAAATTGCCCATGATGAAAGAAATAATAATGGCCAAAACACCATTGTCATTAACATATAAACAAACCAACACATACTAGTTAAATATACGTAAATTAAACTCAACCAATTAATTTCAAATGGTTGCGTTCCCGGTAAAACAAAATCTTGATATTTCGATAATGGTTGTGAACGTCTACATATAAATGATTTATAATATTACAAAAAGGTTAGTATATACAAATATATGTAATTAATATGCGACAGTAGACGACAGTACAAAGTTTATAAATAAATTTGTATTTTTTTATTATATAATACTTACCTAGCTTGCCAATGGACAAATTGCATTAATGGCATTAATGCTGGCCACATTGCAATTGAAATAGGTTTATACAATGGTAATACTGTAAAATGTGCTGCACGGCATATAAGCTGAGTTTTAAATGATTTGCTTTCTAAATCTGGTACTCGATGATCCCAATATTCAATTGTTAAAATAATTGTAATGATAGCATGTACAACATACATAATCATATCAATAAATTCTGCCTTTTCTTTATCTTCTGCTGGCTTTTTCACATCAAAATGTTCATTCTCGTTGTTGTCTAATCCAATAGCAGTATCTTTCATCGTTTCTTGTAATTCGTCCATCTTTTCTTCCATCGCATCTACTTGTTCATTGATATTAATTTTGATATCTTCAATTGTTTCATTTAATTTATCTTTTATATCGTTTTTTAATTTTTTGTTCAAATGTTCTTTTATGTGAACTATTTAGCATATCAGGTGCCGACTTTCGATGTTGTTTCTTTGGTAAATTTTGGGTTGTATCGCTACTACCACGACGTATTTGTTTTGTATGATTATTGCCTATCGTATGTCGGCGATGTTTCTTTTCTTCGCGTTGTACCAATTTTATTTCTTTTTCGGGAGCGTCATTTTTTTTTTTTAGCGTAAAACTTGATATACATTTTTTTAATTGAATACCTCGATCTACAACTACTTTCCCAATTGTTGTTTTCGTAAAAATATATTTAATAGTAGACCAAAATGCGCTAACACCTGTCAATGCAACCACTACTAAACACGCTGTAAAGAAGAACTCTGATAATGATAGATGTTGAGATGTAAATACTGTACTTGGATCAACTTCACATGCATTTGCAAGAGCATTGCGTATAAGTAATGACTTGTAATTTTTTTTAACTTGAACTATGTTTGTTGTGCTGTTGGTGAAATTAGAGCTATTATTTATAGTAGTAGCAAAATTCATTAGTATCTTGTAATTCTGTTTCTTTTGTATTTTTATTTTCGTTAATAAATTGTGATATATACTTTATTATTATTGCAATATATAAATATAGATAATATGATTAAACGACTTATTGCTTTTTGTTTGAATGTTTTCAATGAAAAAGAACTGGTGTGGGTATTAAAAAAACTAATACAAAATACACTCTGAACTTTATTTTCGTTAATAAATTGTGATATATACTTTATTATAATGCAATATATATATATAGATAGATAATATGATTAAACGACTTATTGCTTTTTGTCTTTTTGTTTGGATTTTTTCAATGATGAAGAAAAAGAACTGGCAACCACTGGTGTTATTAGTGTGGGTATTTAAAAAACAACTAATACAAAATACATAAATATCTGTAATACCATCAATGCTATTATTATGCTATTATGTCCTAATTAACTATACCTAACAGTATGCAAAATTTGTACTAACTTTCAACCAGAAGTGTGCCCTCTCCCAGACCAAATCTCAAATTTTCTAAGATTTTGAATTCCGTGTGCCCGTATCATTTACCTAACTGCCAATCTGCCATCCTTTTCTTACCTCTTATTTACATGCTATTCCGATACCACCATCCACATACTTATATTTTTACCTTCAATTGAATAATGTATAATAGTTAAAAATGGTTGATTTTTATAATTAATAGTAGTAGTAGTGATGATGTAGATGAAAGAGAAACAAACAACTGCAATTAAAAATTCAGAAACCACAGAAACCTCTAATATATATATTGTTAATTTATAATAATAATAGTATTTACTACTAATATCCACAGATAACGTATATACGGTATAAAATATCATATAATACATATATATATATATATACGAAATCATGGCAGAGGTTGATACCCAATTTGTACGAATTACATTTAATAATGACTTTCGTGTTGTGACTTTTTATGAAAATCAACCAATAGATGAGTTGAAAGATTTATTAACCGCTTTATTCCCGGACGTCAGCAGTGGACGCGTCGTGCCAGTTGGAATTGAAAGACCAGCGGATAACGTAGTCGTACCATTATCTACAGGTGCTAAATTCCCATATATCATGACAGGGGATTGGGAATTATTATGTGTACCAGCACATGATATTGCACAAGAAAAATTAGTATTGTTAAATTTTGTGAAAGAATTATTTTCACAAAATTATATTGGTGAGACACAATTGAAAGATTTAATGATGCTAGTGCAAGAGGAAGATCGCCCAATGCTAGCTACATACCGTTCATATTTAAGGCACAAAGATGTTAGGCGTTTGACAAGTGCATTGATCAAACTTACTACGTTAAGACGTGCACCATTGTTAGGTGGGGAGGAAGCACGTGTAGCGAATAAATTATTAGCGTTATTAAAAGTTATGAGTGATGGGAAACAAATAACGAAAACGGAGACAAGAATTTTAGCAGATTTAATCATGGCAGGCGATTCAGTTGTCTACTCTGCATATGATGTTGCTAAAATTAGCAAAGATGTAGATGAATTGATGAATTTATTGAAACGTATTGCTGAAGCAAAAGCTGGTACCGTTTCAACTACAGCAGCTAATAATAATAATAATAATAATAATAATAGTAGTAGTACTAGCAATAATAGCAATGCAAACGTAAAAGCTGCAAGACGTGATAAAGTTTTGGAAACATTAAGTGAATATGAATATTTAACAGAAACAGAATTGATAGTATTAGCCAATTTGGAAAGTAACGATTTATTGGATGATGCATTATATCGTTACGATAATGGTGGAAACATCAAAGATTTACTACGTGATATGCAAGCTATTGCACATGCTGAACTTTTGAGATACGATGAGGAGGATGAAACTGAAAGTGATAATAGTGATTACGATATGTCTAGAACTGCTCGTACAGTATCTCAAACTAGTAGGAACAACAGCAATAATAATAACAACAATAGGGATGATATACCACCACGTCCAAGTTCTCCAACACCGTATGAAGATGGAAAACATGCTGTTGTGGATAAAATGCTTCAAGAAGGTATTGTTGATGAAAATGGTGCACAAGATTTAAAACGTTTAATACAAGAAAACACTCCGTTGATCCAAACTGCATTTAAATTGTATGAAACGGATGATGATCTTGTTGATTTAAGAATCACATTAATGCGTCTTTTGGAATTGGAAAATTCACGCCAAGCGTTGTTGGAAGAATCAGAAGCATCTAGTGCAAGTGCATTGGATGATACGATTGATTATGGTTTGGACGATTCTGTAGAAGATGAGGAAACATATCAAAATATTATACGAAAAGCATATGATGTTGTATGTACATTAGCAGATGCAAGTTTATTTTCAGCACAAGAAAAAGCTACGTTGACTGCATTGTTAAGACAAGATGGTACAAAAGAGCAAGATGTTATCGTATCGGCATATGAAGTATACGAGGTAGATGGGGATGAGGATGATTTTGTCGATACGTGTACTCGTGTCGTTTCCCACTTGAATTTAAGAGTTGCACAAGATTTTGCATTATTTGATTCAGTGATGGCAAATATTGTTGAAAACGAGGTTATCGAAGATTCAGAAGCCAATCAATTGTCATTGTTGTTCAGGCAAGGGGATGCGAGATTATCTGCTGCTTGGGATGTATTCAATGAGACGGAAGATATCAATGAATTTATTGATACAATTAAACGTATATCTGTACGATTGCAAATGGATACGGATTTTCAAGATACAGAAAATACGCTTCAAAGGATCAATGATGATAAGAAAAACAATATCGGCGAAGTGATTGCTTTTATGGCAGATCAAAGTATGTTGACAGGGAAAGAAATGGAAATGTTAGTTAAATTGCTAGATGAAAATGATTCCATTGTCACTGCTGCATATGATGCATTTTTAAGCGATCATGAATTTCAAGACTTGGTTGCGGCATTAAAAATGATTGCAGAGCAAGAAGTAGCAATGCAAAATCCACTTGCAGTGGAACAAAAGTTTGAACAGGCACAGAAAGAAATGAGTGATTTAACGGATGCGTTGAGACAACAAGGCGATTTGAAAGCAAATGAAGCAGAAATATTGCAAATATTAATTAATGGCGATGATCCTAGGTTAATGGGCGCATATGATGTATATGCAAGCATGCAAGATGTAGATGATTTAGTCGATTCTATGAAACGTATTGTAAATCGTGTATCTAGTGATGCAGTAGAAGATAGTGATGAACAATATTACAATCCTGGTAGAAAAATATATGAAGGAAATGATGATGATGATGATGACGACGACGATGAAGATGACTTCGAGGATGATGGTGATGATTATTTAGAAGGTGAAGAACAAGATGATGAAGTAGAATTCTCTTCAAATAGTTCCGCATTTGCTAATGATTCCCATCAAGCGGTAAAAGGATGGTCGCAAAGTGAATCAGACCCTGCACCATCACAAAGTGAATATTCACAAACTGATTCAATGGATGGTTATTCTGAAGATTTTGAATCTTACAGATCAACTGAGGTTGATGATATAAGTGTAAAAAGTGTCTCAAAAGAAGATGGAATTTTAATATGTATATTTCAAATGCAAGCAGAAGGGTTTATATCAAAACAAAGTTATGAACTATTGATGGATTATTACCAAAACGACGATAGAATCATTGCTGCATATGACAATTACATCATAAACGGTTCGTTGGAAGAGTTTGCTGATACATGTAAACGTATAATCGAAATAGTTGAAAATGAAAGTAATGAAGCTGCAATATTTGCAGAAGGTATACAACGACAAATTAGTCAAGAACGCCAAGAAGTGGCTCTTGAGGCAGAGAAAGTACAACGGCAAATTAGTCAAGAGCGTGATGAAGCAGCGCGTGCAGCTGAAGCTGTTCAACAAGAAATTGCACGGGAAATAGATGAAATAGCAAGTGCTGTGGATAAATATGAAGAAGTGCTGAATGATCATATGGATAAATATGCAGATGATATTGAAAAGAAATCAGCATCACAACGTAAAATGGATGCTACGTTGGAATTTCTGTCGATTATTGATGATTTAGAATTAACCATACCGGAAGTATCAGCATTGGAATCTGCTGTTATTAATGGTGAACCTAGTGTAAAAGCATGTATGAAATTATATGCACAAAACAAGGATAGAGGTGATTTGCAAGATACGTTAAAACGCATAGCAAGGCAAGCTGTTGATGATGTGGTAGTTGAAGACATTGAGGAACCTTCAGATTTTTCTAGTATCATGGGTAGGTTAGCAAAAAAAAATGTCATCTCCACTGTTGAACAACGTGCATTTAATGATTTGTGGTTAGATGGAAATCAAATTGCCATGGCAGCACTTGAAGTGTATGAACTGGATGAAGATGAAAGTGAATTGATAGATACATTGCGGAGAGTGGCGCATAGGGCTCATGCGTAGGAAAATGGGGAGAAGTACGAAGTAGTTAATATGTAATATATATATTGTAAGAGGAGTAAAAATAATAAAACCAGCGCTTTAATTAAAATAATTCATTTTTCTTCTAATTTTTACAAAAGCACAAAACAATGGTGTTGCAATGCTAATGCCGCCAGAAAGAATGCACCATCCATGTCGAGTCTTTTTACATGAGGTAATACCACAGCTAAAAATATTAACATAGGAATATAGGAGGAGGTAATGTGCATATTCTGGGGGGCTTCGAGATTCAATATTTTAATAATAATAATATCCGAAATATAATGACGTATACAGTATACAATATATACTCAGTACATAGTATTCTCTATACGTTTATCAAAATACATTTTTCCACTATCTCGAGCTAATCGATATAAATAGGAAAATAGGAAAATTTCACTATATTACACTAGCGTCCACAAGACGAGAAAACGTTATTTTGATAATTTTAAAAACTTTCGCAAATTATCTAGTGTGATGATATGTACCTGCTAATTAAAATCAAAAATACATTCATATATATATGTGAATAGTTGAATAGTTGGCAATATTAAAAGAGATAGAATACAGATGATTCATACAAGAATGAGAGATATAGAAGAACAGAATTGTATTTCAATTTATATCTATTGGTCTTTGGTAATAATAATAAGAAAAAAACAAGAAAAATAATAAACAAAAGAATCATTCTTCTTTGATAATATTGTTGTTGTGTTTGACATATATAAAGATATAGAGTTCATTTTATTATTATATAGTATCAGCGATATTATATCCATAACCACCACCACATATACAATGATGCAAAAAGGAAATGATATGCAAAACAAAGAAGCTGATTGGGAAACTACTGGTGGTGATCCAATTCCAACAACATCATTATCAATATCAACTTCCACTAGTAGCAATATGAATAACAATAATAATAACAACATGTTAAACACATCTATGTCAAGTATCAGAAATAACTCATCACCATTTCCTAGTGATAATAATAATAATAGTGGTACACAAAAAAAAATACGTTTAAAGTGTCACCATAATAGTAACATACGTGCTGTAGCTATTGATAAAGGGACGTCCTTTCGTAACTTAAAACAGCGATTGTCTGCCGATTATGGTTTTGAAGTCAACCTTAGATATGAAGACCCTGAAGGGGATTTAATTGTATTATCCTCACAAAATGATTTAAATGAACTTGTAGATAGTGAAGTGCGTAATTCAGTTACTGTGCATGTTAATAATACTGAAAGTAGAGGCATTTCACAAGTACTTATGTCTCCCACACCAGTTGCATCTGCTGGACATTTGCATCCATTGCCTTCATTACCAAGCCTTCACCATCAGGATAACGGTGGTAGTAATAATAATAACCATAATAATAATTTATCACATGCTATGATACGTTCCATCGGTGCCACTGGAAGTAGTGGTTTACGTCGTAGCAGTACTAGAGATCAACGCACTTATTGGCATTCAAGGCCACGACAAACGGAACCAATTCGATGGCAACGTGGGGAAATATTGGGACAAGGTGCGTATGGTACTGTCTTTTTAGGATTGAATTTAGATACTGGTGAATTAATGGCTGTGAAACAATTGGATACAACGGAAGTGAGTGAGAAAGAACTTGCTGCGTTAGAAAATGAATTGCGAATGTTAATTGCTGGTGATCGTTCCGATAATAATACGGAAAGTGTCTTAAGCCATCCAAATATTGTTAGATATTTAGGTTTAGAACGTAGTAAAAATACGCTTAGTATTTTTTTAGAATTTGTTCCTGGTGGATCAATACGTAGTTTAATTGATAAATTTGGTGCATTGCAAGAACCATTGGTACGCGTATATGCACGCCAGTTGCTATTAGGATTAGAATATTTACATAGAAATAGTATAGCGCATCGTGATATTAAAGGTGCAAATGTATTAATTACAAATGAAGGTGTAGTGAAAATTGCTGATTTTGGCGCATCAAAGCGTATCAATACGAATTCTACTAATACAGGTGGTGTAAAAGGAACTCCATTATGGATGGCACCGGAAGTTATTAAAGAGCAACAAACGGATAAAGGTTGGAGACGAGCTGATGTTTGGAGCGTTGGCTGTACAATCATAGAAATGGCAACTGGGCGTCCACCATGGTCCCAATACAGCAACCCCGTCACTGCGATGTATCATATTGCATGTGTAGAGACTGTTCCACCATTTCCAGATTCTTTATCACCACAAGGGCATGATTTTTTGCGTTTATGCTTCGAGCGTGATCCGTTAAAACGACCTGATGTGACTAGATTGCTGTTGCATCCATTTGTAACTCAATTGCCTGCCACGCAAGTACGTCATTTGTCTAAATCTAGTTTTCCACAACGTCCAACGACGGGAGGTCGAAGGACTGGTCCTGGCCGTCCACGTTCCAGTCAATATTTATCTCGTCGCGATGGCCTCAGGACACCTATGGATCATGGCACGCCTCAAAACAGAGATAATATGGATAAATTTGATTTAGGGCATACCAGTCCAACTACGCAATTGTTAGAAAATGAAAAAATGCAACATAGTAGAAACAATCCTGAACTAAGTCGACCATCACCATTAACACCTGCAAGGGAAAAATTAAATAAAAAACCAGTTTTAGTTATAAATACAGAAGTAAATTTAGAAAGAGATCAACCAGAATCACCACCACATCAAAAAACTGTGGTCAATAATCCATATGCAAAAGATGCAGTATTAGTTCCTGGGCTTCAAATTCCAAATGATGAAAGTATTAGTATGAATAATAGTGCTGGCAATTTGGATATTTCATGGTCTCCTAGTTCAAGTGTATCGTCTGGATTTGAAATGGCTCAACCACCTACTCCTAAAAACTTAGTTGAAGCAGCTATTAATGCAGCGAAAATGGGAGAAGGAATTGATTTAGCAAAACATGGCTCACCTGAACATACATTAAAGGAAGCTGAGTTAGCAACGGAGGAATTACGAAGAAAAATTCAAAAGCATAATATTAATAATAATGATGGAGAAGTTGAGGAAGACATAGAAGGGGAAGAAGATGATGATGACCGACAACAACAACAACAAATTCAAGTAAATGCAGAGGAGAAAAGTATTTTGATGGGAGATCCGGATGAATTAATTAGGCAACAATTAGAATTGCAGCAGCACAATGCCACTGACATGGTATCTTCATTTAAAGATTTACACAGTCCTTCTTCAACGATGGTGAGTCCAAGAGCACCATCATCTCCACGACTTCAGGTACCATTGCAACATCAACAAAAGCAAGAGATGAAGAAATTAATCAAGGCAAAAGAAAAAGTCATAACGCCGCCTAGAAAACAATCATCTAGGAAAAGTGGTAGTAATAACTCATCGACGAAAAAGAAGAAGCGAAAAACACCACCAAAGTTACCAGAAGAAACAAATAATAAGCATGAAGGCAAACAAAATGTAAATAATCAACAAGAACAAGTTGTATATACACATGAAGCACAACCAAAAAGTGCGCCTAGAAGACTAAAAACCAAATTAAGAAAGCGCCGTTCAAAATCACAATCTCCATCCGCAATACATCGTGTAGAAAGACAATCGATTAAGGAAATCGAAGAGCTAAGAAGAAATGCCCTATCATCTTTAGGCAAGCATAAAGACGAAGAGGAAACGGTTAGTGAAAGTGGTTCGGAAAAGAAAAAACATATTTCACCAACTCAAGTAAGAGAAGTTAAGGAAAAAACGTCAAATAGATTACCAAAATATTTAGAAAAAAAATTGAGTCATGCTGAGCGTAAATTGAGGAATGATCACTCGCGACGTGCACTGTCAATGGATGATGGCATTCGATCATCGCCAGAAGAATTAGCGCAAACTGATAATTCTAAGTTGAAAAAAGTCAAAAATTCTGGTAAAGTGAGACTAGAAGCGATGAAAGATACAAGTCATCATCATCATCATCACGCTAGTAATGTTGTAAGCAATAAACCGCCACATGGTAAAAGACCACCTAACCGCCATAGCAATAAGCGAGGTGCAGATATGAACAGTGGCAAACATGATTACCAAGTAGATGGATCAAAGAAGCCACCATTGAGTCCAAGAACGAAAAAATCTGCCAATGAGTTGAAAGAAGAGCGAAAACGTTTGGTGAAAAGCGAACCTAGGCGTCGTAGTAGAAGAAATAGTCGTGATCTTGGGCAAAAACAAATTTCGAAAAGGAATCAACGAAAACGTGCACCAAGATTGGAATTAGACAATTCCATAATAGGCGATTCCGATGAACTGGGTTCAGAATTTTTAACAGTAAGCATGAAACCTGTTCGAATGACAAGTCGCTCTGGAAGAATGAAAAGCCCGTTGGGTAACATCAAGACACAACGCAGTCGAAAAATGCCATTCAATAAAACTCCGATAAACGCAGATGCCATTAAAAGTACGAGAAAGAAAAAAAATGCAGCTTTGGTACAAATCAATACGGAAGAAATGGAACGGGAATTAGATGGTATCCATGGAAATATTCATACCAACGATGAAGATAACATTGTTGACAGTTCTATGAGAAGTGCAAAAAGTCCTGAGCTTTGGGTTGGTGAACGGCGTAAAAAATCACAACTAGATCGCCGTGGTCTTGCTACTGCTATACCGAAAAGTAATCGTCAAGAATTTTCATCTCCTGCGAATAAACCGAAAACGACGAAGCATTCAAGTAGTTCTGAAAAACGACGTATGCGCTTGAATTCACCGGAAGAGGATGGTAGTAATAATGGTAGAGGCAGCCGTAATGCTGGTAATGTACATCATTCAAATAGAGATGAGGATCATCATCAACAACATGAGAAACGTAGACCACAAACCATGGCATTACGGTTGCGCTCGACTGGGACTCCATCAAACTCATCGAACAGGCAACACCATTCACGTGCATCGACCAGCATGGCTGGTAGTAGCAACACCAGTATTAATGGCAACGATATGCTAGGAGAACCGCTTGGTGCACTTCGTGGCATTTCCGTTCATCCAGTTCGCTCCTCTACACCATCCTTTCGAGAGAAAGATCGTCGTAGAAGACGCAAGAAAAATGACGATTTTACTGAAGATCATAATGAAGCTGTGAAAAAAATACAACGATGGATGAGACGGCGCCAGCAAATGTTAGAGCCAAGTTTATGGGGAATGCAAAGTAGCGATGATAAACGAAAACGTGGTGCTAAATTGGATTTATCCGATAGTCTTGATGATGTCGATGAAGCGATGAAGAAGCAGGAGCAGCAAATAAAACAAAAACGAATGAACAGAAGAAGACGACGTAGCGGTAGCGGTAGTGATAAGAATACCATAAATGGAGCTGAGGAGAAACGTGATGTTGATATGTCTATCAACACGAAGGAAAAAAAGAACATCGTCGATAATAATGATTCGAAATTTCCATCTTATGCTAGGAATGATGAACCATTATCCGTTAAGGTAATGTCTGGCCATCGCATGCGAGTAGTAGCTTTACATGCAGCATGTGAAAGTAACAATAGACGAAGTTATGTAATTGCTAGTGGTTCTCGAGATGGTACGGTTCGCTTGTGGCATCCACAATCAGGGGAAGAACTAAGAGTCCTGTCTCATGAGCATGATCAACATGTAAACAATTCATCTCCAACCCGTCGTCATTCACTTGATTCATCTAGAGGGAAACGTGATTCTTTGAGCTCCTCAGGTGGAGTACGCGTAAGCAGTCGTGGTGGTAATACCAGCTACAATAATAATGGTAATGGTGCACCGTCTAAAATTTCATGTTTAAAAATAAATACACAAACGCGTAATGAATTGTGTTCCGGTGCTGAAGATGGTTCGATGTGGCTATGGGATATGGAAGCAGGTCAACCGACTAGAATAATAGCAGCGCATGCTGCTGGTATTACATCCTTGATGATCGCTGATATGGATGTTACACGTTATGTAACAGCATCATCTGATAAAACATTAAAAGTTTGGGATTTACGATCGAAACGCCCGTTAGTTCATACACTTCGTGGCAATACTGGCCCAGTAAATTTGTTAGGTATTGAAAATGAATGGGGATTGGCTTTTAGTGGATCAAACGATCAAAGCCTTCGTGTTTGGGATATTCGTACTGGTCGAATGAAACATAATTTACAAGATCATTATGGTGCAGTGTACAGTGTTGGTTCGAATCCATCTTTGTTCGATGGCTTTGTATCAGGTGCCAGGGATGGTAGTATCAAAATTTGGAATAAACAAGCAACATGCAGGCGCACGCTTCGTGCACATCGTGGTGCTGTCACACACGTATCGATTCAACCTGTTTCCAGAATGGATGTATTTGGGAAGCATGTTAAACCACCATATATCTTGTCTGCAAGTACTGATCAAACGGCAAGATTATGGGATTCGAATAAGTTAACATGTTCGCATATATTAAAAGGGCATAAAGGTCCAATTACAGTTGCAAAATGGGCTTCAGAACAATGTGCTATTACTGGTTCCGCAGATGGTACGATTCGGTTGTGGGATGCACGGGATGGTTCTTGCATAAAATCATTAAATGGCCAATCCAAAGATATAACTGATTTGGAATGTGATTCTGATACAATAGTTAGTACAGGGAAAGATGGTACACTTCGAATGCATGGTGTGTTTTAAATTTGTTGGAAAATAAAGGAGCGAGGGAGGACACGATGTTTGTGCGTGTATGGTGTTGTAAAATATTTGTGAATTTATGCTATGCATATATATGTCATTATCAAGATATACATTTACACTCTCTCTGTAAAAACTATCATATTTTTTTTTTAATACGAACTCGTAAATATTATTCGCGTATCATATTGAGATAGAAAATATTGTCTAGATTTGTATCATTCTCTTGTTTCATTTTCATCTTCTATCTCTTTCTTTGTACGAATCGTATTGCTTATTAATGTCAACTAGACTTTATCATAATAATAAAGCTCATTCAAAAATTTAAATAATACATAACAAATAATACTAATATATATATATGAACAGTATATATATAATATCAAAATATCTTTCTTCCTCTACTAAAATAAAAATCTAATGCATAAAACCTTTTATTTTTTGCCTTTATTAATTCAATATTATTAATTAATAAAATAACTAAGATAAATCTTTTTTTGCATTACTAAATTTTTGCATTAATGATTTCTTTGAATTAGCTAGCAAATATTGGCATTCAGTGTATCCTGAACCAATGCCAACACCGGCGCCAAGTCCTACCATTGCTTTTCTAGTGCCACTGCCTTTAAATAAAATTGCGGCAACGCCACCGCCAATCACACCAGCACCAAATTTTATTAATAAATCTTCTGCACAACGATCCCATGCATCACCCATCACATCTTCCGCTCTTCCTTCAGGCATTTTATTATATATTATATTATTTCCTCAAAATTAATTTTATATTTATATGTGTATATATATATATATATATATATCTGAATACTAAACGGTATAATTTTTGTTGTTTTATTTCTACATTTACACTTACCTCCTTTCCTTGTTGTATAAAATATTTAATAGAATATATATCTATATTTTAAAGATCATTCAAAAGTTAATGTTAGTCTAGCAACCATCATGGGAGCGGACGAACGATCCTGAAAATTTCATTTTAGTATATATTTTTGTATCCTTATAATTATGTTCCTATTCAATGTCTATTTTCCATCGTGTGTTGTTTTATTTTTTAATTTTTTTTTTATTTTTTCAACTCAAAATTTCCCTATCAACTATATCAATTCTATTTATATTAATATTGTATACATATTAATATGGATATTTTACGAACCGATTATTCTTCTTTTTTTAGTATACTACCAAGTACTACTTTGGTCCAACTCCATTTTTTATTATTTTTCCATCACAAAAATAAAAAACAAAACAAAAAATTTTATAAAAAAATAGATAAATAGAGGAGAGATGGAAAAACAATTCATAACCATGTTCATATAAGAATTTTTTAAAGTGGTAAAATTTGTTATTATTACTCTATTGTTACCATCATGTGTACAGGTGAACGATCCAATGTATGGGGAACTAGAGACTTCAAGAATGTATATGAAGAACCTGCATGTTTAAGGCGTAGTGTAAGTATTCCAAAAATCAACTATAATAATGGATAAATTATTATTTATTATTGTCTTTTCTATTTAAATAAGAAACTACTTTTTGGACCACTCTAACAAATTAAATTATTTCATAATATTTCTGTATGTACACATAGGATCCATTTGGAGATACATGTACTCGACGAACAATTATAGGATTTGGTGTAGCTATTGCTACAATTGTATTTACATTTTATGCCACAATTAATGTATAATTTATATTAATTGATATTAAACCGTTTTTGAAGCTTGATTATATATATAATTATAGCATTTAGCATATAGGGGGCATTTATTTATTATTTTGACGAAAGAAGAAAACGAAATAATAATTTATACATATGAAATGTCACCATGTACGAGTGTGTAAAAATAGTTTTTTTTGTGCGTGTGTTACGAATATATAAAAATTTTATAAAAAATAATATTTTCTAGATTAAATATTGTACACTCTTCTAAATAAATGAAAGAGAAACATTCACTCCTTTTAGGTCCATCATTTAACATCGTTATCACCATTATTTTTTCAACCTATAAATTTTGTTTGGAAAAAATTCGTAATCGAAGCTCTACCAAAATCAGTCATGGTGCCATTTGGTTTATACACATTTTTATCTTTTCGTGCTTCTGCCTCCAATCTTTCTGTACGTGCTATGGCAGCTAATTTACATTTTTCAGCACAATATTGATATCCTAAAATATGCAATAATTGTTCTCGGGTTTGATCTGCTAATTGTTCTTCAAATACAAATTCTGGACGATCATCTATTTCATCATCTTGATCATCAACAATATCGGAGCCAGCAAAGCTATTTTTTCTAGAACGATTTGTACGCGATGTGTTTTTCGATGAAGTTCTTCCGCCTTTACTATTATTACTACGACCAGTGTTAAAACTTTCTTTTCTTGATCTAGATGTAGCCCTAGATCGAGATGTCGTCCTTGATGTGTGTCTGGAGGATGAACGTTGACTTCTTGATGGTACGTTTGGTGGAATTGCGTAGAAGAACAACGTGAAAAGGAGCGGCAAGATGCAAGGGATAAATATAGAAAACAGCGTGGAAGAGATGCATTGGAAATGATTGGTAAACGATTAATTTTTAGTGAGATTTTCAAAGCATTTTTAGCATGGAAAAAAAATGTACGTAAATTGTATTTAGCAGAGCGTAGAAAAGCAGCGACAAACATACAACGCATGTGGCGAGGGGTGTTGGGCAGAAAATTTGCTTTACACTTAAAATTAAACCTAGAAAAATGGAAGCGAGCCATTATTTTATTGGATTGGGCTGAACGTCGATGGAGGATTGGGAGAGCAGAAGAAAGAGCGATGGAGAAAAAGCGTAATGATGCAGCAAAACAAATAACAGATTTCTTTCGTGTCGCGATTGCTAAAAATATTGCCTATGCACGGAAACTTGCATTAGAACAGGCTGCGTTAGAGGAACGTATGGCATTGAGAGTCCAATGTGCATGGAGATGTAGGCAAGGTCGATTTTCAACGTATTTAAAAAGACAAGCAAAAGCAATGAGAGAAGATGAAGAGCGTATTGCGGCAATCAAAATACAGAAATGTGCTAGGGGATACTTTGGTAGGCAAATAGCATTGGAGAAACGTAGATGGAAAATTAACGAAGCAAAGGCCAAGGAAGCATTGGGAAGAATGTTTAAAAAGTTTTTATACTTAACGTTTTCCTCATGGCAACAGTATGCTCATCAAATGGCAAATGTGAAACGTATGTTGAGGCAAATATTAATGGGTGTTCAAGCAAAAATGTTCATAGAATGGAGAGAAAATGTTAAATCTTTAATTAATGCACGAGAAGAAAAACGAAGGCGAGATGAAGAATTGCGAAGGGCGGAATTACGACGACAACGACAATTGAATGAAAATGAAAAGAAAATATTAGCAGCATTGAAAAAAATGAGAAACAGAGTCTTACATTTATGCTTTGATGCAATGGCAGAAAACGCTAAATTAATGCGAGAATTAAAGCGCCGTGTTATGATGCATATGATCGCAAAAGAACGAAATTTATTCCAACGATGGATGCAATTTGTAAAAGAGGAAAAGCAAATGCGTGCCGATGCAAAATACCGTGCCGAGGTAGAGCATAGAAGATGGCTTGCGGAGCAAAAACGTTTGGAGGAAGAGCGAGAAAGAAAAGTCAGACGCGCTTTAAATAGAATGTTCAACCGCATTTTAGCTTCTTCATTCGTGAGCTGGTCTGAATATGCTGCAAAAATGAAACGTATGAAGCAAATGATGAAACGGGCATTGTTATTTAAACAAAGGCAACGATTTGAATTATGGTGGGAAAAAGTATTGAAACGGCGTGAACAATTTGCATTAGCAAAAACGTATTTAACTCGTTTGTTAAAAAGGCAATTGTGGATAACATTTGAAGCATGGATGGGTCATTACCGAAAAATGCAAACGGTGAAAAAGAAAATGCGATTGAAAATGATGGGAAAGAAACAATATTATTTGCTATTGTGGCAAAAAGGTGCACGCATGCAAGAAGTATTAAGGCTTTTAACTGAAATTGGACATTTAAAACGTACTCGAACAAGACTTGTAGGATTATCAAAGGCTCGACTAAAGATATTAAATCAAACCATGGAACTTACACCTGATGAATATGAAAGGGAGGATTTAATCATTTTACGCGAAGCATTACATGCAGTGACACATTTTCAAGAATTGGAAAATAGAATGGCACTTCGAGTTCAATGCGCGTGGAGAGCACGTAATGGCCGTTTAGCGTATCAAATGAAAATGTTTGCTAAACGAGAACGAGATGCAGAAATGTTAGCCGCTACTATGAAAATGCAACGTTTAATGCGCGGGTGGATCGGGCGTAAAATGTTTAAAAAAAGACAACAGCAAAAATTAAAAGATGATATGAAGAAAAAATATATACTTGAGCGCAAACGAGAGGAAGAACGGGAAAGGTGGTATCGAGAGGCAGAAGAGATTGCTTATCGAGAAAACATGCTCAGTCGAAAGCAACAAGAAGAGGAAAATGAAAAGGCTAGATTAAGAATGGAAAAAGCGAGAATGCAAGCTGAGGAAGCAAGGTGGGCATCAGAACAAAAACGATTAGAGGCAGAAGCGATGGGATGGGGTCCAAATGGTGGTGGGGGATACGGCCAGGGTAATCAACAAGAGCATCCAAGCGGGTGGATGATGGTACCAGATGATGATAACAATATTTATTATTACAACACAAAGACGGGAGCTAGCCAATGGGAAAGGCCTGCCGAACTTGGGGGTCCTGAAACAGATAACCCAGATGACGCGTGGATAGAACTACCAAGTGGTGATGGGAAAACATATTGGTTCAATACAATAACAAATGAATCAACTTGGGACAATCCAATTGCGGATAAAGATAGGATTCCAGAAATGAACCGTATTTACTGCGAAACCATGAAATGCCTTGGACACAATACTACCGCGGTAAGAAAATGCGAAGAATGTAGTAAAAACTTTTGCTTGGCATGTTACGTGGAAGAGCATAGATCATCTCGTAAAGAAGACCATTCATGGCAGTTGGTCTGTTGTCAGTCATGTAATATACCTTCAACGCAATAATATGAATGTATATCCACTCAACATGTATTTATATTAAATTTATGGATATATATATATATATCTTATACATTAATATATATATGTACATGTTTCATGATGAGATGATTGCATTTATATATCCTTCATATTGTCCTGACCAGGGTTGCCAGCCAGGCAGGCTGAAACAATTTTTTTGAGAAAAAAAAAGAAAATAATATATCTTTTTGTCTCCATAATCAAAAATTTAGTATATGACAAACGTACAATTCTAACAATACCAAAATCCGTGCTATATATTCCTATACTGCTTGCCTCTGCCCTGCTATAATAATCTAAATCTAAATCCATATGTTGTTTTTTTGTTTTGATAATACCCTTCTTCTCTCCTAGCCCTGCTGTATCGCTGTATCCACGTGGCTCGATCCATATTAATATATTGTTATTGATGGATAAAACTTTAAGGTATGAATGGGCTTGTAGCAGGGAAGACCCAGGAGAGAACGAAGGAATCATCACGTGAATCGAATAAACACGTGAATCGAATAAAATCAAATAATAAAGATTTAGATAGATGAATATACATTTCATTTTAATATATAGTATCGATATAAGAATATCTTTCTAAATTAATATATATATCATATCATTTGTGATTCTGTTCTGGGTATGTGTGTATGACTTATTCAATTCTTAATTATTCTTTTTTTTTTATTTTCGTTTGATAATATATTGATATTATTATACCGTTAGTTCTTCTTCATTTTTGAATATATATATATATATATATAAATATGACAAATAGATGCCCAGAATGTGAAATGCGCCTATATCCACGAGCAAAAAAGGAAGTGACACATGAAAGATTTGATAGTAGTAAATTGATTCAATATGAGTTTCAAGATACAAATGAGAAACATGCTTCAAGTATGGAAAATATGTTTGATAATTCATTTATAGCAATTGGATTGCCACCTGGTTGGTCTGATAGTACCATACAAAATTTTTATAAACATTTAATAATGAAATCTGTTAAACATTTATATATGAATAATAAAAGCAAAAGTAATCATAACAATAATATATCAATACCTACTACAATTAAGAGCACGAAAAATATACATGTGAAGATATTACATCATACGAATTATGTAAAGCTGGTTTCTATTAGCATCTTTTCGAAAAAAAGTGTACAACCACAACAACTAGGCAACGTAAAAAATCAAAAGTTTATAAATAATGTGATTGATATGTTTTTTCATTTGCAGACTGATAAAGGATCAATTGAGTTTTTAGAAAAAGTACAAAGTTTTGTAATACAAGTTCATTCTTGCCCTTTTTGTGAATTATTTAACTTAACGAAAGAAATATCGTGGAGCAGTAGCCATATCAACAACAATAACGGCTCTTCTCCTAATGTTAACTCTGCAGATGATAAAATTCATTACAGAGCTTTTGAAGCGCTTTATAGTTTGCAACATTTTGATTTACCACCAAATGTAATGAAGAAAAAAGAAATGGCAAAAGCAATCATGTTTACGGAAAAAAAAATAAATGATTTTACAAATGATTTAAATGCTGTTTTGAAAATTAGAGCCGGGTCGCGCCCTTCCATCTTCGATATCAACCAGAGCCAGCCAACAACAAATTCAAGCTTATATTTAAATCGTAAACAATTTGCTGATCTGTATGTAAGCTTACACTTTCATTTAGGAGGTCCACGTTGTGACGTAACAAATGTACAGCAATTTTTTAGTTCCAATACGCCTTGCAAATATACACCTCCACCAATATTAAAAAACCGTGATAATAATACTACGTCATCTCGAAATCGATTAGCAAATTCAGTATTACAGCCAAGTACAGAAGATAAACGAATGTGGCAAGCTGCATCTGTACAAGCAATACGTTTGAAAAACAATTCGTTTTTCAATATATGCCCCGTCCAATTTTTGAATAGTTTGCACAGAAAAATGAAACCGTTTATGATGTTTTTTAAACAGAGTATAATGTTAAGTGAGAAAAGGCAACAATTTGCTACTATAAGTGATGGTGAAATTTATGAAACAATATCAATGATTCCAAAATTACAACATTTACGTACTTACATTGTTTTAATGTTAAAACATTTTATAAAAATAAAGCAACTAGAGGATGGAGTTTTCACGGAATTGCAATTTGTAGCATTTTTTTTAGCATGTTCATATTCAACAAAGTATAAAAATCTAGAGGTTGTGTCTGATGGATTTCATTTAGGTAATTTACGATTAAAAGCAACAAAAATAAATAAAATTGAAGATCCTAAAGTCTTCTTGGCTGGTGAATGTCGCATGTTTATGTACTGGTTAAGCCTTGGCTTTAACACTTCTACGCAAAATATTAGTACTACAAGTCTTCTATATGAATTGTTTAAACAATTGACGTTTGTTCACGATATTGGTTTAATATGTAAGCATTCATACCGCGTATTTTTCCCACCACAATATTTTATGAATACAAGAATGCAGAGTTATAATTATGTTAGAGTTAGTGGTCTTGAACAATCAAATGCAAAAAGGGAAGAAAAATATACCAATAATACTATCTATCGCTTGAAGCGTATTTTGTATTATAGCATAAATTTTTTCTTGATGTTCATGCAATTACTTTTATGTTCAGATTATTTTATATCACATGATGTATTTAAAGGTGGTATGACACCTATAAAAGTGTTTGCAGACGAGTATATATCATTTTGCTTTGAAGTTGATATAGTTCGTGCGTTTAATCTAGTTATGTTTGTTACAATATTTAGTATTCTTCGAGCAATAGAAATTGTACATTCAAGATTTTTAGTAAAACCAGGTGATGTCGACCAGCATCGACTATATAGAGCATTAAAGTATTCTAGATTAGAATTTCTATTGTACGGAAGTGGTGCATCAAAACTGGTAAAAGTCGATTATGCCTTGAATGAATATATTCTTGACAAGAAATTGAATCGACAGCTTAAGGAATCCCAATCTACGAACTATTATAAAGAATATGCGACATTGATTGCTTTCAGAAAAACTGCTAGCGTTTCTACCTTGATGTTGTTCTTTTTACGAATAAGTATGTTCACTACGTTGTTTTTCTTAACTGGTATTAGTGTAGATTGGTGGAAATTTCAAACGAAGCAAAATTGCAACCAGGCTTGGACATGGGCTTATAGCATTAGTATATTTATTGCATATTTTATGATGGGATCCATTGCATTGAATGTTTACATTGAAACCTGTAGTATAAAACTGGGTATAATTCGATTTACAGCAATGACAGATCCTTTTCAAGCGTTGAAAAAAACCAGAAGCGGTGGAAATTTACGAGAAAATCGTAAATTTATTAGATTCCCTGGTTATGTCGATTTATCAAATTTGAGGAATGTTATTGCATGGAATAAAATGCGAAGTTTTTTATTGCTCAACACAAACCAACGATTTAAAAGCATACAAAGACGAGCTTTATTTTTATTCTTTATAATTGTGTGTTCTGGAATACTACGCATATGGCGATTCAATCTGGAGCAAAATGGGACATTGGATCTTACTGATATAAAACAAAAAGAAAATTTTATATTATCATTAATTGCCTTATTCTTGTCAATTCCAACTTTCTTTTTTGTAGTAGAATGTGCAAATATAAATGATTTATTGGAATCACACGATACATTAATTGCCAGAAATATATATCGTTGCGAAAACATATACAGAGAGTCAAAGAAACATTACTCTCAAATGAATAAAAAATCGATTAACAAAGAATTGTCCCATAGAAAGCGCATTGATGGCAAGTATTTAATAAACGAAAATAGCACGGGGAATAAGTCTAATGTATATAATAAAACCTCATCATCGGAAATGTCACTAATGGTTGAAAATATCAAATTACTAAAAGCATCATTAGAATTATTGAGTTATCGCCGAGATCATGTGAAATTATTTGGCGTTGCGGTAACTCGAAATTTACTAATAGGTGCACTTGGTGTATTTGTTTCAATTATGCCAAATGTAATCAAAGGCCTTACAAGTAGTTAATCATTAACAACAATATGTTGTGTAAACACTATCATACGAACTACGTACGACCGTATTTATTGAATCCCATATATATATATATACGACGTAGAGATGTTTGTAACACATACATTTTGGAGAGATCTTTTTAATAATAATATATAAATATTTTTTTTAATACAAGTTTTTTAAAAGCTATACATCTGTACTGATGGCGGTATTATACCAAGTTAAAGTAAATCCATGGATACCTGAAAACACTGTGAAAGCCACATGTTAAAAGCGGCCCACACCCACAAAATCTTTACAAAGGGAATACCACAGGAATACCACAGGATAGCAATAGGGATAAATAAAAAAGCAAGATTAAAATAAAAACTTATTCCTATATCGTTTAATATACTCTAAGTACTCTAAGTACAGCACATGATACATTGACTGAGACCAACAATCATCTTCTTTTTTTCTTTTTTCTACTTCAAAAAATATTGAATATTGAATTAATATTTTTATTCACACTTATGCTTACGTCTAGGTATAAATAGATAGAAAAATCAATCAATAACTATCCATCCATTTATATATACGCCCTTTATATATTTGTGCGTGTGTGTGTGTGTGATTATTACCATATTCAAATCCAATTGTACGTGAAAAAACAAACAAAAACGGAAAAATGGCACCAGCAATCAAAGTAAAGATGCGCTATGCAGAAGGTGGAGAGGAATTGCATTACGTTATTAAATTTAAAGTACCGAAAAAATGGAAACCACAGACGACGGTAAAGTTAAAAGAACAATTTGTTGAAAGTTACAATGCAAAACATGGTGAAAAAAACATTTTGAAAGTTGAGGAAATACATTTAGTAACTGGCTCTGGAAAAATGTTATACGATGAGGATATTATTGAAAATACATTGTCCAAACGTGAAGATTTACAAGTAAAACCTGGTGCTCCACCGAAAAAGAAAATAACACACTGGAGTCATCCGTCTGTAGCTGGTGCAAATAGAGCAAATGGAGACAGCAATGTAGGTGGCAGCACCTTAACATTTAACTATTCTAAATGGGATAATTTGGATGTAAGCGATGAGGAGGAAGATGGTAAAGATTGTCATCCAAACATTGATAAGAAAAGTTGGGTACGTTTAAAAAAGCAAAAAAGAGAGGAGGAGAGAAGAGTACAACGTGAAAAATTGGAAAAATTAACAAAAGATCGCGATGAGAAAAAGGAACGTTTGGAACGTATGAAGAAAAGCTTGCCGGAGAAAGAGCCAGAGGATGCTAGCGAAAAGGAATCGTATTATGAATTGCGACAAGAAATTCAAGATTTACAATTTAATTTGGACGATGCGGAAAATGCTCTAGCAGATGCATTACGTAAGAAGAAATGGACGGCAGATGAATTGTGTGAAGTAAATGAAGATGTTACGACTAGTAATCCAAATAAAAATTCTACCACGATGTTAACAACGACTGGTGGGACGAATAACAACAATAACGATTCCAATACATCCATGCCTGGCCCTGCGCCTATGCCATATGCTGATTACGATGACTATGTCACTGCAAATGCTGGAATTATCCGTGGTTATGCTAAATTTACAGGAAAATATGATAAATATCGTGATTTTTTAATGTCCAACTTGGCCCTTTTGCATGAGCATACTTGTGGTTATTTGCTACTCCTATGCTTAGATCATGAAATGAGTGGTAAACGCGAGGAAGCACGTTTAGTAGCACATAATTATCAAATCGTTCAGTTTATATTGGAACTAGCCACTGCAAATCTTTGGGATCCTCGTGATGCATTGCATGGGTTTTTTAAACGTATATATGATGATGTAAATCATGAGACATATTTAAAAGGATTTAATATGGCAGTTGACGACTTTTTCAAAAAATTAATTGCAAGAGCAATTGAAAAGAAAGAAAAAGGGGAACCAAGTCCACTTGCTGAAGAGGTAAAAGCAAAGGAGTTACGCCAGCAACAATTAGAAGAATTAGAAAATGAAGAACCTAGCAAAGTTGTAGTCGCTGAAGATGCGCCACTTGGACCTGGTGGTCTCTCTCCTCAAGAGGTTTTTGATAGTTTACCAGAGAAAATGCAAGAATGTTTTGCATCGCAAGATATACCACTGTTGCAAAAAGTGGTTGAGGAGATGCCTCAAGAGGAAGCTGCATATCATATGAAACGTTGTATTGATAGTGGCTTATGGGTACCATAAAACAGAGTGCAAGTGGAAAGGATGTGTGTGTTTGTGTGTGTGTAAATGTGTTAATACTCTCTCTCTAAATATACGCGCGTGTGGAAATCTTTTATACTAAATGAGATACGTAATATATTCACATTTTCTTTTGTATGTGTACCGCGTAACCTACACACACATTTTATTTTTCTATTCTCCTATATTCCACCTTCATTCTTCAGTGCCATCATCAACCGGCGTATTGATTTTCATATATTCAGGCCCATATACTGTAGTAACACATATCCTCTGTGTATTATATATATATATATATATATATATAATAATATCTTGTATATATACAACAAGAATCTTACAATATATATATACAACAACAATCAACTGTGGTAACTCGTCAATAAGTATATGACGTAATAGATAAAGTATCTTTTACATTCAATTTCACAAAACATTTTTTTGAATATTATATACTAATACAATAATGTCATCTGCTTTATTATTACTTGGTTCATTTTCCACCATTATATTATTAAACAAACGTCGTAAGCAGCATTTACAAAAAAAAAAGAAACAAATCAAAGATAATGTAAAAAAGAAGAAAAACCAACCAGAAGAATATCCTGTTTATTCTATTGGAACGGTGCGGTCGTGTTTTCGGGAATGTCGTGGCACGCCACGTCAAGGCTTATATGCACCATCTACACGTGGTAAAATTATATTGAAAAAACAAATCCCATCTAGCTCATTGGATGGATTAGAAAATTTTTCTCATGCTTGGATATTATTTATATTTCATATGAATACCAACTTTCATTTAACGAAACGTGCGCATACGGATAAAAGTTATAACTTCAGACCAAAAATCAAACCACCAAAATTAAAAGGAAAGTCAATTGGTTTATTTGCAACACGAACTCCTCATCGACCAAATGCAGTTGGGATTACATTAGCAAAAATTGAATCTATATCATTGAAAGAACGTGCTGTGTATATTTCCGCATTGGATTTGGCAGATGGAACTCCTGTTGTAGATATTAAACCATATGTAACACCATATGACAGTGTTCCATCGGCTATTACACCATCATGGTGTGGAGAGGACATTAATTTACAACGTGCAAATGTTAAAATAGCGGAGGAACAAAAGAAAATTATATACCAAGCAGCCGCGGAAGGCAAATTGAGGCATTATAATAATGGAGATGATATTTGTAAAACAATAATTGAATTATTGTCTACAGATATACGGCCATTAACTTCATATACTACAAATAGAAAGAAAACAAAGAACAAAACATGCCGATTTAGATTCGACATGTTGCGAGTTGGTTTTATCGTTGTGACAGAAGAGAGTAAAAATGAAAGTAATAATCCATCTACTACAAATTGTATTATTGTAAATGAAATTATTGTTGAAACAGAAAGAGATGAACGTGATATGTTGAAAGGAAAGAAACAAAGGTATCCGACAACAAACAAGTAAACAGACGAGAATCACATTAAAATTGTGTCTAGAAAACAAATATGCATACTCACGGTACAAAATTTATCTAGAGGGGGGTATACACATTAAAATAATTACATTAGGTAAAAATAAAATAATATAGAAGCTTCGTATTTTACTTCGTACTTCGTATATTTCTATAAAATGTACGAGAAATACGCACACTTTTGTGCACTTTATTTACGATTTCTCAAATAAAAAAAGCGAGAGACACTCGCGAGAAAAAGAAAAAATTGTACGTACTCACGATGGTGTGAAGATACGTTCGTACATAATGCTAGATACATAATGCTATTACATAAAATGTCTTATAACTTTGCATTAATAATTTGATTCTTATCATTGTTATCCGCGTTAAAATCTATTTGTTGATTTACACGCAACAAAAACTTAAGATCATTTATTTCATCAGTTGTTAAACCTACTTCCTCTGATAAATAAGTTTCTACATTTCCATATCTCTTCAAAAATTTTACTATTGTTGCTTCCATGATCTCGGGCACAGACAAAAACAATGACTTAATAGTTTCTATTTTGAAATCATTTACTTTTGCACGTCCTTCTGGCGGAGCATGGCGTTTGAACTCTTCAATAAATTCTTCATCTGTATCCCATTGTGTGACACGTACGCTGGTAAATTCATTGGATTCGCCATAATCATCGATAATTTCAAAATCTTTGCTACCAGCTATCATACCAAATAACATAGCAATGAAACCAGTTCGGTCTTTCCCAGTTGCACAATGATAAACAATTGGCCATTTACTTTCATCTAGGACGTACTCTTTAAAAAATCGTTTTATATATTTGCTGCCGATTCGTAACATTTCCATGTAAACGTAAGATTGTCCATCAATAGGACCCATGTTATCAACAGATGGCATAAATAAATTTGGCATTAAAGACTCAGGTGTCAATCCATCCATTACTGGTATCAATACTTTTTCAACATGATCAGGCAAATGTTCAGGGCGTTCAACATCATCATTTGCTGAACGTAGATCAATAATTGTTTTAACTTTGTACTTATTCACTAAAGTTTCAATCCCTTTTTTCGTAGCCCAGTTGACACTCTCGCTACGAAATATGATATCAGGTTGAAAATTAGATAAATTTTTTGCCATGTCTCTAAAATTATGTAAACCATCAATTTCTTCTCGATTGAAATTCCGGACAGATAAGATTTGTCTTAATTGTCCAACTTCTGTGGTTGTAAAGCCAAGAAAATCGATTAAATAATTATCAACTGTCTTAAATGTCTCTTTAAACAATCGTATTGTTGCAGCCATCGATTCACGGTTTGCCAAAAAAGAATACCGTATAGTAGATACACTGAACGATTTCATCCCACTCTTTGATCCTGCAAAAGGTGCATGTTTTGTTACCCTAGCCATGATGTCTTCGTCAGACATAGTTGGTGGAAACTCTTTTTCTGTAAATGCTTTTGATTCATGAAAATCAGCAACAATATCTTCCTCATATGAGTTTGTTAATAACCCCGCTAACATAGATATAATACCAGTTCTGTCTTTTCCAGTTGCCTGTGAGCGTATCGTATCAATGAGTGATGATGTGTGTTAGAAAGGATGTTGTCCTTTTTATTTTTAGTTTTAGGCGAATATAGAATTTACTTACGCAATGGAAAACAATAGGTAAATTTTCAGGTTTTAAAATCACTTTGAAAAAATCATGTATTGCCTCTTTTCCTACCTTTAAAATATGCAGATACATTCTACTAGTACCTTCATATTCACCATATTGTTCTACTAACGGTAAAAAATTATTAGGCATTTTTGTTTCTGGAGTTTTTTGATCAAGCATTGGCATTACCATACGTTTCACAGCTGATGATGGAAGTGGATCTCTAGGATCTGTCTCTGCTCTTAAATCAATAACAGTTTTAATATTATATTCTTCAATCAATTGTTGCTTTCCTAAATCACTTGCCCAATCAAAATTTTCACTTCGATATAATAAATCAGGTTTAATATTTGAAAAATAAAATGATAAATCACGAAAATTTTCTAATCCATCTATCCTATGAATTCGCCTATTAGGTCTGATACATAAGATATGGCGTAATTGCTGTACTTCCATTCCGGTTAAACCAACATGGTTGTTTAAATAATTATCAATGTTACCATATTCTTCTCGAAAAAGTCGAATCGTTTCTGCCATTATTTCATAGGTTGCTTCAAATGAACTTTTAATTACAGGCATAAGTTCTAATGGTGGTTTTCTACCAGCTGGTGCATGTTTGAAAAATTCTTTTTGAAACTCTTCCAATGTCATATCTACAGGAAAGTCTTTTTCCATATATTTTTGTGTTTCAAAATAATCATTACATATTTCTTCATCGCGAGCACTTGTCAATAACCCAAATATCATTGCAACCATACCGGTTCTGTCCTTTCCTGTGGCGCAGTGAAATGCCAATGGAAACATTTTTCTAACACTATTATCAAGGATTGCTTTGAAGAAAGTCTTCATTCCATTTATACCTTGTTTACATAGCCATATATACATTTTCGCGACACCTAACGTAGGCCCAAAATCTCGAACAAATGCTGGAAAATTTGTATTCATTTGGGATGCAGGAGTTAACTCATCCATGATTATAGCCATTATTTTTCGCACTCCTGTAGGTGCATCGTACATTTCATCACTCAAAGCACGTAAATCTACTATCGTGCGCATGTTGTAATTTTCAACAAACTCCTTTCTTCCTTTGTCACTTGCAAATAGATAATTTTCACTCCTATACATTAATCCAGGCTTAATGTTCGAAAAGAACAAGCTTAAATCTCTGAAATTATACATACCATCTGGTTGTACTGGAGTATTATTATTATTATTAGTTGGGAGAGTCGTCGTCATTTGAAAATATATATATATAGTATATATTGTGAGTTGATTATATTGTATTATTTAATGGCAGAATTTATCGTATTATGTTTTCAATTTTTTGTACGAGTATTTTATTTTGATTTTTCTACATATATATATTAATTGTTCCCTATTAGTTTCGCATTAGACTGAAAAGCAATCATCAAAAGAAAGAAGTTAAAAGCTATTATTTTTTATTACCACACAGTGTATAACATAACACTTTTATCCGTATATAGCTAACATGCATGTGGTGTGAATAAGATTAGAAAAATATTATATATAACAAATTACTTTTTATTTTTACTCCTACTATATGTACGTCTCATAGTACTTTTCACGATTTTTAATTCTGCTTCAACAAGATCAACAGCATCTAATAACATATCAATGGCATCATCGCTTATTTTATCCCGTTCATCTAATTCAATAATATCTAATGTTTTTGTTAAATTAGCTTCATTTATTTCTATTGCTTTGGTTATTAATTTAATACCAGTCATTGTCAAGTTACAACGTGCTAAACTTAATGTGTTTAATTTAGTAACATTTTCCAACCATATAGCAATTTGTTCTGCTGCTTCATTTCCAATTGTATTTCCATCAAAACGTAATGTTTTCAAACATATTGTTTTATTATCACGGATTGCTTTCATTACACCTGCACAATCACTGTCATTGAAATAACAATCACGGAATTCTAATCTTCGTA
>Ga0099797_100348_pt1 | contig 30455 bp, 36 predicted proteins | sample Uncmet_Sort48C_1_FD_89871 | JGI IMG/M metagenome (GOLD analysis project Ga0099797, IMG submission 89871) | Marine eukaryotic communities from CALCOFI LINE 67, Pacific Ocean - C012_Sort48C_1 | ecosystem: Environmental > Aquatic > Marine > Oceanic | place: Pacific Ocean: Monterey Bay | collected... | reverse complement strand
GCCTTTTCCTTCTTTGATTAAATTATACTGTTCTTGTAATGTTTTCATAATTATTTTTCTAATAATGTTTCAATATCTTTAATATAGTCTGTTATTAAATCAGTTCCGTATTTTACAGAATAGCTTTTTGGTTCATCCTGTCTATAATATTTTATAGTATCAATTTTAGCTTGTCTTAACTTTTTAATGATAATATCTAGTTTATTTTCAATATCATCAAAAGCATCAATACGACCTTGTTGAAATACTTCTAATCTATCTTCTTCTTCTTTAATTCTATTGCTATTCATGTTATAAATATTAAACTTATCCCCAAAGTTTACGAACTGGTAAAGTTGAACCTTTTTGGACATAAGTACCCTTTTTATTTTTAGGAACTAATTTATATTTAAATGCTTTTACATAATAATTATCCTTAACTCCATCAGGACCTGCTTTTGGGCCTGGACCTAATGTTGCTCCCGGATCTTGACTTTCTTGTACTGGTACTACTCTATCACTATCAAATTTTTTAATGGTATTACCATCAAATCTTACCCATGTTTTATCTTTTTCTACTTTTACTACTGAACCTGTACCATATAATGAACCATCAGGTTCTTTAACATGAACTAAATCAACTATTTCATCTATCTTTACATCATCTTCCTCATAATACCCTAATGATCTACCTCCTGCTGAAAAATTTTCTTTAACTGGTTTGTATCCTAATTCTTTATAAGCTTCATCGTCTGCTTTTTGTCCTTTTTTTCTAAAAGCATAAGGTGTTAAATAAGCACCTGCAGCTCCTGACATAGATACTTCATCTACTTCTTCTTCAGCTATTCTAGTAATTCTTTTATATTGTTCTGGGTATTCATTTCTTAAATGAGTTCTTACTTTATTTCTTAATTTACGAACATCATCATAAATTTCCCTAAATTTTTGATCATCCTTAGTTTTAACATAAACTCTTTTAGCTGTATCTGTTAAATCATCAATATCATCATATAATAAATCAAAACCAGGTAATTGATCAATTTTCCAAGCTACGGCACCAGTTTCAGGGTTTATACTAGTAACTGTAGATTTTCTTTGACCATCATCACTATAACTAACTTGACCGACTTTAAATCTTTCTTTAGGGATACCTAATTCTTTTTCTGCTTCTTCAGGTGAAGCAGTTTTAGACATTTCATTAAGTTTATACTTGTACTTTGCCATTTGCTACTTGAATTTCTTTTACTATTTCATAATATTGTAACAAATCAACTAAATTATCATTATCAATTTTGTCAGTTTTATCTAATTCAGTTAATAATTTTGCTACTTCATTAATTTTAATTTTAGTAGCTTTATCTTTAATATTTTCAGATTGTTCTGTTAAGATATCTTTTAAGGCATTTACTTTTTTATTATAAAATTCTCTTAATGATGGTGTAGAATCTACTGAATATATAAATTCTTTAAGTATTTCTTTTTGCTCTATACTTAAACTATCATATTTGTCATTAAATTTTTCTAATAATACTCTATAAGTTAATTGTCTTAAATCTTTATCATAAGAAGAAAATTCTTCAATTAATTGATCTTTTGGTTTAGATACTGGTTTTTTAGTAAGAAATTCTAATAATGTTACTTTATTATCATTAATTTGACTAATGTCTGTAACGTCTTTAGCATTATAACTTTCTATTAAAGTATAAACTGAAGCTATTTCTTTATAATTTTTTATTTTAGAACCAAAAAAGGATTCTAAATTATAATGTTTTTTAATTTCATTAATTAAACTATATTTTTGTCTTTTCAATGAAGTTCTATTGAACTTTCTTGAATTTTCAAGTATTGTTGATATTAATGAATTAGCTTTACCCTCAGATATAACTTTTGATTTTAATATTGATTCATATAACTTGTATTCTCTACCCAATCCCGTTTTTACAAAGTAATTTTTTAGTAAATCGATTGCCGGAGAATCATCACCTTTTAAAGTATCAGCTGTTATTTGCCTAACTAGTAATTCAAATAATATACCAGTGTTTTTATACTTAGAATGTTTTATTTTCATTAAAAATATATTTATTTATAAATATGTATAAATTAGTTACTCTTCAACTGAGAGTCATCTAATAGTTTAGAGTCGTCTTTGTCTTCTTCAAAGATCAACTTTTTCTCGTTCATTGATTTAAAAATGTCTTTATTCTTTAAATAAGTAACGTGAGGACTTTCAAATTCTGATAATGGTCTACTGCCTTCATTTTTATCAGTGTCTTTCATTCTTTTAACTCCTAGTGGATCTTTACCAAAATTATTATCTTGTTTACCCCTATTAGTAATGCTATCAACTGGTCGGCCTGCTTTAGGATTATCATCTTTATAACCATCAGGTACATTACCTGGGTCAGAATACATTCTACCTTTACCATATAATGAAGCTAAATCATGAGGAGTACCATATGATTTACCAGTAGTAACTGGATCATTACCTTCTGCTTTTATTTGGTCTAATCTAAATTGACGTTTAGCATCTTCTCTAGCTAAATCTCTATACTCATCATATTGGTCTTCACTAAAGTGATAAATGTTATGGTAAATCCAATCAGATGGAACTAAACCTTGTTCTAATAAAGTACCAGCTAATTCAGCTTTAGATTTAAGTAATTCAATTCTTTCTTGATCATAAATTATCGATGGAGTAGTCATTGATAATTCAAAATTTGTCATACTTTCAGCTGTATAGCCTTGGGTATATAGGTGAACTAGTGCAATTTTATTTAATTCAGATAATATAATTCTTTGTATTCTATCAATTGTACGTGCAAATCTAATATCTTCTGCTGCTAGTGTAGCCTTACCTTCTATATTTTCATCATATCCTAAAAATGCTTTTGGTATTTTTAACGCAGCAAATAATTTATCTCTTAAATACTCAACATCTTGAATACCATCATATGATAAACCTGGTGTTGTATCAATTTTAGTTGCATTGTCATTTCCTCTTACTGGTATGTAAAAGTCTTCTAACATATTTTGCATATTATATCTTAAATTATACTCACCCGTTTTTTCATCCATATAAGGAGTACGTTTCATATTTGATATAGTTTTTTGCATAAATGCTTCTACTTCGTTTGGAGGTATAGCTCCAACATTTACATAAAATATTCTTTTTTCTGGTGCACGAGCAATTCTATGAATTAACATTGCATCCTCCATTAAAGTATATTGTTTAAATAATTTTCTAGCGGGTTCAATATAAGCTCTACCATAAGGAAGATAATTTACATCTGTAACCATTCTAAAATGAGCCATTTCATAATTATCATAAGTTATACCTGTGTTATCATTATCTGTTTGATTTGGTACACTGTAATAACCATAAGAACTACCAGCAAAACCTTCAGGATTCCATCTATATTTTATTTCTGATGGGTTATCTGGGTTTTGTCCTTCTATTCTTTCAATGTGATATGCTGTATAAGGGATTACATTATAAACTCCAAATTTTTCAGCTATTTCTAATTTTAAGAAAAAATCACCATACTTACACATTTGGCGAATCCACATCCATAAATTAAATTCTACATTTAAAACATCATAAAATAAATTATAAAGTATTTTTTGTATATCTTCATTAGAACTTCTAATTTGAAGCACTTCACCCATATCATTTTTAAGTGTAGATTCATCTGATAGAATATCTAGTGCTGATACTATAATAGCATCTTGATCCATTACATCATATTCTGAATATAAAGTTGTTCTTAAATATTGATAATTTAAGTTAAATTGAGCACCATATAATGAAGAAGGTTGTGTAGTATAAATTCTATTGAATCTATCTACTAATGCATTTGTTTCATACTTACCACTACTTTGTATGTGATCAGTATCTATGGTTTTAATTTGATTTCCTCCAACATTACGAATAATAACATCAGTTGAAAATAATCTTTTTAATCTTGAAAATACGCTTGTATCTGCCATTTAATATATAATTATTGTTATAAATATTACCTTAAGAGCCATCCAATGTCTTCTTTGCCCTTATCTGTTTTAATGTGATAAGGATTATCAACACCTTTTGAAAACCCGTAACCACCTTGGTATTGAGTTCGACTAACGCCCATATTATTTAAGGCTTGTTTTGTTATATCTATTCCTCTTTGTCTAAACTTTAATGCGGTATCTCTAATATACATAGCGATACCAAATGCCATAACTAAATCATCATTGTAACCTGATTGAGCTTCTGGTCTTCCATTTCTCCAAATAAAAGTTTTCATTTCTTCTATTAATCTTTTAGATTGAATAGTAACTCCTTGATCACTAATGTATTCTTGAAATTTACCTATAACCATAGGTCTAGTTCTTGAAGACATAGTAAAACCAGGAACCATTTTTGAATGATCTTGATATTTGTCAAAATATGAATTAACGTTTGGTTGGTCACTTTTTTGTGAATAATATAAATTTTGATAATTTCTATCAATCGCAACTTGTATTGTTGCCCAACCAACATTAGCATTTTCTATAATTAACATAGCTTCATTATATTCTGAAGCAATACCAACTAATAAATGCCCATAATCTTTTGTATTAATTTGTCCTTTATATTCTGCTACTTGAACATTATTTTCTACATCAATAACATGAAATGCAGAATAATCTTTTCCATCTCCTCTAGAAACATCAGCTACTACAATATAAGATCTTGTATAGTCTGGGGTTTCCCAAACCCATAAATTTTGATCTACCCCTCTTCTTTCTAAAGGGTCTTTAATAAAAGATTTTTCATAGTATTCCATATATTCATTATAAAATACAATATCACCAGAAGTACTAAAATCACAATCACATTCTTGAGCAGCCATTCTAGGATCACCTAATAATTCATCTTGTTTTTTTCTCCATGCTTCATCTCTTTCAGGATGAACATACCAAGGTAATTTAATAGGTAAAAAATCATTTTCTGTAGCTTCCGCCCTTGTCCATGTTTGGTGAAACCAATTACCTGTACCATAAGGTGTACTTAAAGCAATACAACCACCACCTGTAGCTAGAGTTTGTTGAGCTGATGCCCATATTTCACCTATATTATCAATAAAAGCTGCCTCATCAATTAACAATAAAGATACTGCTTCTGATCTACCTGCATCACTACTTGCTGATGTTGCTTTAATTTGAGAACCGTTATCAAGCCTTAAATTTAATTTGTTATTTTCAGCTGCATTTATTTTAAGCCATGAAGGTAAATTTTCATACATAAATTTTACCTTAGTAACCATGTTTTTAGCTGTCTCTTGTTTAGTTGCAATACAAAGAATATTTTTATCTTTATGGAATGTCATTAACCATAAAGAATAACCAGCAGATAAGGTAGAAATTCCTAATTGCCTAGATTTTAAAACTATAGAATAAGGGTTATCTCTCCATAATGTTAGTACTTTATCTTGAAATGGATATAAATTAAATTGTATACGCCCCCTTTGTGGGTGCTGTATATAACAGTACTTACGCATAAAATGTGTTGGATCTTGAGCACATTTTAAATATTCTTGCCTTATTACTTTTTTTAAGTCAGCCATATTTATTTTGCTAATATTGCTACAGCTAGAACTGCTACTATACCAACACCACCCATTAATTTAGTTTTAAATTTTTGTTTTTTTAAATCTTTTTCTAACCTTTTAGATAATTCTTGGGATAGTGACAATTGGTTTGATTTTGATAATAAAATATTATCGAAATTACCTACTTGTTCATTTAATGACAATATAACACTATCTTTTAAAGATACTTTATTCTCTAATAGACTTATTTTTTTTATATTTAAAGCTAATTCATTATTAGCTCCATCACCTTTTATCAGATCTTTAATTACTAGACGTGCTATCGGTTTTTTCAGCTGAATCGATGTAGTATCGATAACGTTCTGTGAAAAACCTTTCAAGCTCATCATCATTAAAAAGATCAACACGCTTAATTTTTTCATTTGTTTTCTTTTTAAGTGTGAAAATTTGTTTATCTTGTTTATTAATTTCATTATCTAAAGTAACAATTTTGTTATTTAAAGTATCAATTTTAAAAACAAGATCATCATTAATAGTATGGAGAGAATCAATTTTTGAATTTAATGCATTAATCTGATCCTGATATTGATCTACGTATACTTCATCCTTATCAAGTAAAAACCAAATAATAATAGTAATTAATACTAATATTTTAGCAATGTAAAATATTCTTTCTTTAGATTGCATCTTTTTCTAATTTAGCAACTAAGGATTCTAACTCCTTTTTTTTAGGTGTTTTGTCTCTTAAAACATCCTTAATTTTTTCTTTTTCAGTGTCATCAGCTTTACTGTATTTTCTAGCTAATGATTTCATTTCAGTTTCTATATTTTTTAACGCTTTAACGGCTAAATCTAATTTTTTAAATTTACCTCTTGCACCCATAGCACCTTTAACAGCATCAGTATCATCATCATCATCCATTTCAACTACTTTAATGATATCATCATCCTTAGCAACAGCTTTAACTTTTGCTATATTCTCAGGGGATGTTTCAATTGTAGCTTCAGATAAAGTCTCAATTATATTTTCTTTAATAAATTCTTTTAATTCAGATTTTTTCATTGTAATTAAATTTTATTATAAATATGTTAAGAATTAATAACATTTAACATTTGTTCAATTCGCTCTTCTGTAGTACCTTTTATAGTTTCTACATTTTTCATCATATATGCATATTTTTTAATAAAACTCATAATAGTAAAATCTATAACATCTCTATAGTGTTCATCTGTTTCACGTACTCCATTATCTTCAATAGGCAAGCCATCAGGAGAAATATAAAAAATATAATCATATTCTCTAATAAATTCTTTCGCATATTCTACAAATTTATCTTTATCTTGGTAAGGTATAGATTTAGCATTTTGTGTAAATGACATTACATCTATTATTGTTCTATCAGTAATAATATTATCATGCATTAATTCAGCACAACGTTCAGCTAAAAATACTGTTTGGCCTTTTAAAGTTGAATCAGTATTTAATGGAATACCTAAATCATTTAAATATTTACTACGTTCTGTAGCAAAATTATAATGTTGAAATTCCTCTGTATTTTTTAATGCTTTTACTAATGTAGTTTTTCCTACACTCATTGTACCACATAAACCTATTTTCATAATTAATTTCTATGTGTAGTTCCTTTTGGAGCAGGTTGTTTATACCATGGTAATCCTGTTCTATTTCTAACTACTTCTTTAAATTCACTTTCACTATATTTTATTCCATAAAGATAATATTCTCTTTTTTTCTCATTACCCCCTGGTATTAATGCTGGTCCTTCCCAATTATGAAATTTATTATCCCAAATATAAGCTATTGTACCATCCGCCTTTTTTAATCTTTGACCACTAGGCCACTCATTGTCTTTATTTTTCATACTCCAATATACGTAATTTATTTTACTCCTCCAAGATTTTTTCAGCAACTAGTGTACCATGGGCTCCTGATACTGAAATACCCCTTGCTGACAACGCATCACCAACAAAATGCACATTAGGATATTTAGTTAATGATAAATCAGAATAATTAACTAGTGGTTCAGGAGCTAGGTATTTTACCTCAGGCACATAGATTCCCCAATCATCTTTTAATGTGGGAAATACTAATTTCATATCATTGATAAAATCTTCAATATATTTATAATATCCTTGAAACGCATCTTTAACAACATCTAAATTTTCTATTTTAGTTGATGATACATTTACTCCTTCTGATGTTGTAGATGGTTCTCTACTTGGGCTATAAAATAATCCTGTGCTATTTTTTTGTACTTTACCTACTAATTCTCTTGCCCATTTAAATGGTTCTTTAATACCTTGTACTTCCATTAATATACCAAAATTAGTCATATTATTTCTAAAAGCTTCATCTTTTTTAGCGTGACCATTATAACTGTGGTCTCCATATGTTTCTTCTACTGCTACATATGCTGCATTATTATTTGTACAAAATGATCTTAATGATACACCTTCGTTATCAAATTTTCTATATAATTTAAAATCATAAGCAACATCAATTAACTTTTGAAAGTGACTTTGTGGTGCTTCAAATCTAACACCTACTTGAGCTGGTTTTTCTTCTGTTGGTAAATCATATTTTTTCATTATATCTGAAGTAAAATCAATACCTGATTTACCTACACCAAATATTAATCTATCATAATTTAACCATAATTCACCTAAATCATTTTTAGCTTGAACTAATGTATCTTCAAAATCAATATCACTAACTTTAGTTTCCCAGTGAAATTCTACACCTTTATTAACTAAATAATCATACCAACTTTTACCTATTTCATGTAAATAATCAGTACCAATATGCCATACTGGAAATAATCTTAAACCAAAATATGGTTTAATAAAATCTGGTTCTTTATCTGGTGATGATAATATTATTTGTTCTGGGTGGGGGTGAAATCTAGTAAAATTATCTACTACTTGCTTCATTAGCTCCATTGCTTTCTCATCACCTACATATTTAGATAATTGTCCACCAATTTGGGTAGAATAAGTTAATTTTCCATCTGACCATCCACCTGCACCCAAGTATCCTGTCATTACCTCTTCATATGGTCTTAAATATGGATCTTGCCCCATATCAATAATAGTGATTTGACCATCAAAATTATTATCAACCAATTTAGTAGCCGCATTTACTCCTGCTACTCCTGCTCCAATAATTACTACGTTTTTACTCATTTATAATTTTAATTTTAACGCCACAATATACGAAAAAAAAGCTGTGGCTCCAAATAATGGGCCACAGCTCCTATAAATTTTTTAATAAAATCGACTGGCTATGAATCAGTCTATATGTTTAGCAAGTACAACAGTTGCACTCACAAGATACTCCACAATTACACATTTTACAATTACATTTCATCATTGTTATCTATTTATTTTTATTTTTGTTTTTCTGCGTTGATTTTTTGGAATAAATCACCAATATATTTTGCTAATACATCTGTAGTTCCTACTTCTTCTTCTGTTGCCTCTCCTTTGATAATAGCATCTCTAATAAAGTCTACTAATTCCTCTACTTTTTGAGGAACTCCTATTTTTTTCATAACAGCTTCCTCTGTTTTTCTAAAGTCTTCATTTATTTTGTCTTCAGCTAAATATTTTTTTAAATCGAAATTTTCCATATTAATTTATTTTTATTTTTAAATCGGTTGTACCTTTATGTATCCTATGGACACGGTGTTTTGTTATAAATATATTATCTCCTTCAAATAACGCAAAGGGTAATTCATTATCAAACTGCATATGCCAACCTTTACCTTCTAATATTTCAATATTCCTATCTTCATCATCTTTATGCCAAACTAATTCTAGTTTTTTAACATCTTTTGAAAAACTTCTTATGTTAGAACTATCTTTATAGGGTTGCATTATTTTTTTTTAAATTCTGCTTTTTTAGTATTTTTAACAAACTGTTTGCCTTTTTTACTACCTTTAACTTTTTTAGCTACTGAAGCTTTTCTTTCTGCTTGAGATAAAGATTGTGCTTTTTTTCTAGGTAAACATCTTGTTGTTGCTTTACCTTTTTTCATTGTGCCACAAGGGCCAGTTATATTACCTGAGGTATTAATTCTTACCCAATCTTCTTTTTTAAACCAATCTCTTAATGATTCATTAACCCATTGAACTTCATCTACTTTTTCGTAAGCAGAACCAAAGGGTGCAGATTTACCTTTATGTTTTTTTTGAGATTTAGGATCTATATTTTCCTCAAGAGCATTAAGATATTTACTTATTCTTCTTATAGCGTAATCATCGCCATAATTACCTGCCATCCAATTATTATGGATATAATAAATTACATCTTTAAATCTTTCTTTATTTAGTCTAGGTCCTGATTTTATTAATGCTTCTATTTCTGGATCGAATCCATCATCTAATTCATCAAATGCTTCATTTAAATCATATGAAGCAATTTGTTTATTGATTTTATATAATTTATCTTCTAATCTATTAAGCTCAGATCCATATCTATCAGCTATTTCACCACCTTCTGGTTCAGCTTCTTGTTCCATGTCTCTATATAATTGATCAATTCTATCTTCTAAATCTGCTTTATCAGCTCTTAAATCTAATACTTGATCAAAAGAAACTCCTTCTTTTAATTCTGGATGGAATAATACATTTACTTCTACAGCATCTTTTTTAATAGATTCACCATCAACCTCTACTTCAGCTGGGTAGACTTTAACATCATCACCATACCAATATTTTATTTTATAGCCACCACTTTTTTCTAGTGTTACTAATAATCCTCTTTTATAATCTTTTTCTTCTGCTTGTAATATAACTTCCTTACCTCTAGGTAAAACTAAAGCTGCTCCAGGAACTAAATTATTGTCTTTTTCTTCTGCTTCATTTAATGGTTCTTTATTTTCCACTAAAAGTTCACCTAATACTTCAATTTTACCCATAAGCTCTTGAAAAGCTACAGGTTCAATATTCATACCGTCTTTAGTTTTTTCATATAATTCTTCTAAAAATCCTTTATAATCTTCAGCAAATTCATCTTTATTAAAATTACCATCGGATGCTTTTTTATAATAAGGTGCTTTAACTTTAAAATGGTGATAAGTTAACATTGAATTGCCACCTTTTTCTTTAGCATTATCAGCTATTGTTCCTGCGCCTTCCCCTCTACCTTCAGCAAAAGATTCCATTTTTTCTATAGGAATATCTTCTTTAACTAATTTACTTAAATATTTAGCTTGGCCCGCATGTCCCTTAGAAGACTTTTTTAGAGACTTAACCATATCTTTTATTTGTTTAGTCTCTTGTTTATTAAATACTGCTTCGTTAGTTTTTTTCTTTTTTTTACCACTCATTTGGCCCTTACATACTTTAACAGCACGACCAGATAAATAAGCAGATGATTTTTCACCAGCAGCCATTCTTCGTTTGCGATAAGCTTCACCTTTTTTACAAAGTTTTTCGTTAACTAATTTTTTAATTCTATCCATTACCAAAATGTATTCATATTAGCACCTAAACCTAGCTGGCTAGCATATCTAGGTAGATTACAGGACCAATATCCTGCTTTTGTTCTATCTTTTTTATTTTTACAATTATGTCTTGCAGCAAATGCTTTACGTGCTTTAGGATTTCTAATTTTAGCTCTTAAACCACCGGACCCAAATGATACTTTTTTAACTTTTTTAGTTTTTGGGTTACGTACATAAACATAATATGCTTTTGAACCACCACGTTTTGGTTTTCCAATTGGTGGATCTTTTTTTGCTTTTTTCTTTTTCTTTTTAGCTTCAGCTAATTGACTTCTTAAAAGTGGTTTCCAATTAACCATTATTTGAGCTACTCCCCTTATAAAATCAGGATTATTTAGATCGCCTTTAAATTTACCAAATAATGCTCTTACATCTTCTTTAAATTGAGATACTTTTCCTTTTATCCTAAGAGATACTTCAGGTTCCTCTTCATATTCCCCATCAAATTCGTCTGATTTTATAAAACCACTGTAAGCTTCTTCTAAATCCATTTGTTCTGATAACATAGGTAAATCTAAAGGTACAATTTCATTTTCATATAAATCAAATTCACCAATATGTGTTTTCATTAACCCTTCATCTTCCTCACATAAATCAAGTACACCTCTAGAATATAATTTTTTAGCTTCTTTAATCATAGATAAATGAGCATCAGAACCAATTCTGAATACATTTTCCATTAATGGTATATTATTATCAATATGGTATTGTAAATTTTCAGATACCAGTTTTTTAACCCTACCTTCCGTTAAGAGTGGGCCTCTTATTTTTGTCCCGCAAGTATTACATCCACATTTTTTACACATACTATGACATTATTTCGTTATACGATAATTCTCTTGCATTAGAAGAAAGATTAGCTTGTTTAGACGGAATTATTCTGTAGTCTAAACCTTGACTCATTCCTACGTGTTGCATTATAGCAAAAACAGGATCCATTTTATCTTTTTCTAAGTCTTCAAGTCCCTTATAAATATGTGAAGCTTTAGCTGTAATTACCCCATTATTTAAAGTAAAATCTTCAGCGCTCCAAGTTTTACTAACTACAACGGTTTTTGGATCTTCAGGACCAAAAACCCAATTTTCAATATCATCCTTAGGAAAATCAGGAATAATAACTTTTGTTACCCTATTACCTGTTTTAGGATCATACATTAAATATTTATTAGGATTATCTGGGTTTGGTTTTAGTTGTAAATCAGTTAAATTACCATTAATAGCGTCATTAACTAATTTATTTATAAAATCTTTATATTGTGTTGCTACTGAAGCCCATCTAAACCCACCATCTTGTTTCAATGATATATTAGCTCTTACATCATTACCCGATAATAATTGAGCATCTGATTTATCTCCTTTGCCTGCTCCTGTTTTTGATGAATCAAGAGCACTAGTAATATTTTCGTAGCTTAACGTATAGTCTGATGATGTTATAACAACAGTTGCTTCACCACCATTTTCTTCAATTAATTGATTTATATTAGATAAAAAATCAGATTCATTCATTTTACCAGCTCCTCCTGGTGGTTGACTACTTACAACAATATTAACTTTGCCAAATTCTTTTGTATCAAAAGTGTACATATTAAAAGAATTACTTGGGTTAGGAGATTTACGAGGTGGAGTAATTTTTATATCTAAAGTCTCATCACCTTCTTCATCAAATGCTTCTTGAAATAAATCAACAAAAAATTGAGTTTCTCTTTTACCTACAAGTCCTAATCTATTTGGTTTAGATTTACCCGCAAATAAATCATATTTTGAACCTAATTTGTCTATGATTTTTTTTACTGCTTTTATTGTGCCTGTTCTATTGTCTACTTCTTCTTTTAGATTAATACCTAAATCTTTAAATATTGATTCTAACAATAAAATATCTTTAGGATTATCCATATCCGGATACCCTTTATCGAATTTGTAAGAAAATTTAGTAAAAAATTTATCGAATATATTCATTATGCTTCTACATCAACATCAACATCTACTTCGTCTTCGACTTCTGGTGCTGAATCGGTTTCACTTTCTGCACCTTCAACCTCTGCTCCGCTTTCTGGACCATATTGTAATATTCGACTAATAGCTAAAGCTGCATATTCTTCTTCATCTAAATTGAGTAGGTAATATTTTTTACCTTCAACTTGTGCTATCCAGCTTCTTGGTGTAAATATAAGAATGAAATTTTGCCCATTTAATAGATTAATTCTAAAAGTTGAGGGGCGGGGTGCAATCCAATCAATTCCTTCTAAAAAGGAATCAAATTCATGAGTCATTAAACTAACTATAATATCTTTTAATTCCGGGAATTTTGTAAGCTCATCATAAGCAATAGCAGCATCATCAGCTTTAGATTGTTCTCCTCTAACTTGGAATACTAATGCACGTATTTTTTCTTTTAATTCTGATGCCGTCATTAGTCATTTTGTTTTGATAGATAAGCCGCTACAGCCATTTGTTTTTTCTTTTTATCAGATTTTCCTTTAAATTGTTTTGCATCTGATTTTTGAAAATCATCTACAAAATCTCCAACTTTTGCTTTTTTTCCAAGTATTTCGTACATATGTTCTGAAAAATCCATGTAACTAACTAAACCTGAAGGTAGTTTCATTTTTTGTTTTGATACTAATTTATCAGCTTTAGGTGCTTTAGCTAGTTTTTTTCTAACTACTTTTTCTTTAAGATTTTTTTCTAATTCATCTGCATATTCATCTCTACCACTTCTTCTTAAATAGTCTATATATCTTGGATCTTTTTCTTTAGGTCCATCATCTTGCTTATTTTTACCAAAATTATCTGCAAGCCAATTTAATGTTTTTTCTTCTGACCAATTCCAATTTTTCATTATATAGTCAACCATTTCTTGACCTTTAATTTCCTTGTTATTGTCTTCACCCATTACTTTTTCACCTGGGTCTCCTTCAAGATCTGCTCCTGATGGATCATTATCTTCTTTAACAAATTTAGCTTTAGCTTTTTTAAAGTCTCCTTTATATAATTGTTTTACAATTTTACGTCCTAATTCTTCTAATTGATCTAAATTTAATGTGTGTTCTTTTCCAAATCCAGCTAAATAACCTGCTCCTATAAGACCATAGTCAGCAGGATCGATTACATCATCTACTGATGCTTCATTAGTTAAAGATTTTACAATAAGTTCTCTGATTTTTTCTTTATTCATGCTTTCGACTTTAGCTTTAGCTTTTTTAGTAGCTATTCCATACATTACTTTTTCTGCGTCTTTACCGTATTTTTTAACTAGATTACGTTTATTATTTAATAAACCTTGAAGGACAGCTTCTCTTGATTCTAGTTCGTTTTCAGATAATTTACGCTCAAAAAGCATATTAATCAGAATTTCTCCCAACTACATATTCTCTAGTAAAGAAAGTAATTGTATTTCCAATTTGATCCGCTAATTTTTCATTTCCTAAAGCATCAGCAGCATCCATAGCAGCTTTTAAAGAATCTTGTACTATTTCTTCTTCTGGTGATAATCCAACTTGAACTTTTGCTTTAACACCTGGTCTTTCGATTTCAATATCATCAGCTCCAGCTTCTACTTCAACTTCATCTTCAACATCAATATCTACATCTACATCTTCTTCTGCTTCTGATAATGAACTTAAAATTTCAGTTCTAATTTTAGCTTTAAGTTCAGATACTTTCATTTTTTTTAATGCTCCTTCAATATCATCCTTAGCATCTTCAAATCCATCTTCATATCCTTCTTGTTCAGCACCTGTTCTAGCGTCTTCATTTACTAAACCTTCACCATATGCTGCTCTAATAGCACCACACACTTTTTTAGCACCTTCCATACCATATTTACCTTCATTATCATCTACGCATTGATCAAATGGGTAAGCACCTTCTTGAATTTTAGAATAAGCTTCTTGAACTGTTTCAGATAAAGATTCTTTTTTAGACTTTTCACCAACACCGTGTTCTTTTTTAAAGTATCCTTTTTCAACTTCCTCAACACCTTCTTTATTGACTTTATTTTTACCTTTCTTTTCAGCATCTCTTTTACCGAATTTTCCATAAGAATCATCTCTACGATCTTTCATAGATTGTTTCTTATCTTTTTCAGCACCTCTACGATCACCTAGAGATTCGTCTTCTCTATCATCGTAACCTTGCTTGTATTTTTTTTCAGAAACTTCTGCTTCCGTAATAAGGGTGTCTTCATTTTTAAAGAGACGTCCTTCTTTTAAATATTTTTTGTAGTCAAAGCTGTCCATTTTGTATATTTTTATTTATAAATATTAATTTCTTTTGTTAGAATTACCTCCTCGTGAAACACTACTACTCCTACTTACATTACTTGATGATCTTGTAGAAGACTTAACAGTATTAGACGACGGTCTATTATAAATACGAGAAGAATTACTATTATTAATGTTGTTATTAATGTTATTGTTATTATTATTATTTTCAGGCCTATTATAAACTCTAATTGATCTACTATTATTATTAGTATTAGGGACATTATTAGGGTTAGTATAAACTCTAGGTTTTATATTAAAGTTATCTCTTATTTCATTAACAATATTATTAAGTACATTATTATTGTTTCTAGGTTTATTTCTATTAACAACAATTCTATTTTCTATATTACTATTAGTATTAATTCTATTAATTACATTATTAGAACCTCTTCTACCATTAATATGGGCTACATTATTATTATTCCTACTTGAATTCCAAGCTACATTATAACCTGAATTATTAAATGGACCATTCCACCAGCTAGAATATGAATAACCCCAATTATATGGTCTATTCCAATTATAAAATGGTGAATTCCAACTATTCCATCCATAATTGTATGGATAACTAAATGCCCAATCATTCCAAAATGAATGTCTATTCCAATAAACATCAAATGAATTATATGGGCGCCAGTAACTATAACGATAATTAGACATATACCAACTATAAGGTTGATTCATTGCATATGTAGCAAAATCATATCTAAATTGAAAATCAGTTCTTAATTTCCATCTTAATTGTCTATAACTTAATGTATCTATTTGTACATCAGCAGGTACTTCTAAAACTGTATCATAAATAGGGTCATGATTTAGAGTGCTCAATTGATAAGTTGCTGAGCATCCTGTTAATAATAATCCTAATAATAATATTATTAATTTCTTCACGTATTATATTATTTTTTCTGCTGTTACTTTTAAATTTGCAAGTTTCCATCCGCCACCATTACCGCATAAAGTACCATGACCACAATCACCACCACTATCTTTATACCATTTAGGATCATCATCACCAGGTGACCAATCACCATGATAAGAAGGTGTAAACCACCAACCTACTGCCATAGCATCTTTTAATTTACTCATATCTAAAGTATCACTAGCTGGGTATGCTGGTTCTGTCATATCAAATACTTTTACACTATTTGAATCTTGAGATAATGTAATAATCATATTAGTATAATCTTCATTAAATTCTACTACCATATGAAATACTTTATTAGGATCAATTTTACCTACTAAACTATGTACTCCATCTGATCCAGCTGCTGCTTCCATTTCATCCCATTCCCAACATTCTGTATTGGCTGCTTCAGTATAAGATACTTCATATCTTTGAGGTCCTTTTTTAGCATCTGCTAAATGTAAAGTATGTTGAAACATTTTTTGACCATTAGTTTCTAAAAAGTCTATTTCTTGACAAAAGGGACATGGGTAACCTGGTTGACCTTGTGTTGGCTCAAATTCAGCATCACAATAATTTCCATCTCCTTTAGGTTGTTTAGCACTACTAACAGCATAAAAAGCTGCATTTAACCAATCACCTGTAAAGTCTGAACGTTGTGCTAAGTTAGATAAATCAATATCGGCTTCAATTTTTGAAATGTTTATGTATCCGTTTTTAGAAGCTACTCTACCAGCTCTTACTTGACTTTCGTCTCCAAAATTAACACCACCTACACTAACAATTGGATCTACTCCACATTTGTTATAATCTACATCAAATTCTACATCATATACTACGGGATCGTTTACTGCCTTGTTATTGTTACATCCTATTAATAATAGAGAAGCAACTAATGTAAATAATAGTTTTTTCATTTGTTTTTTGTTTTATTTGTTTTTAATTAATTTTTTAGCTAACATCCATAACATCGTCATGGGTCAATTCAATACCTTTATTTTTAAATTCAGGTACAAGACTTTGATAATAATCAAAATCATAAGATCTACCTGCAAAATCATCAGTTGTTTTAATACCTAATTTATTTGCAACATATCTTACTCCATCTTCATCTAAACGATCCCAATCAAACATATTATCTGGGTTATTTACGATATAAAGTTCTTTTTTATCTTCACCATAAATTCTAATCTTATAAAGAGCTCCATAGTCAGTATAAGAAAAATCAATTCGTTTAATTTTAGGCAGTAAAGCATCAATCTGCTCTTGAGTTTCCTTTTCTAGAGCTTCCATCATGAGTTTAAATCTCCACTTTTGTATATTAAAAGAATCTTTCATGCCTACTATTTGTGATAAATATGTAACTCTATTCCTTAAGTGACTCTAGGTATTCAATTACTTCAGAAAGATGATTATCTACTCTTTTTTCATCGATTTTTCCTCTCCAATTTTCTTTATGACCCGCTTCTGATATAAATTGATCATTAGAATCAGCTAGCCTATCTTCTACATATTGTTTAAAGTCTTTTATTTTGTTATCAATTTCATTATTATTAACTGTTTTGCGATAATCAACAAATTTTCCCTGTTTTTTTAATTTTGTTTCCATATCCGCTACACAGTCTAAACATTTTTTGTAAATTTTGTATAATGATTTATCTGCCTCTAATTTCATTTGTTTTTTACATTGAGGGCAAAATAAAGGCATATTATATGCTTTTTTAGCTTTATCTAATTTAGTAACATTTTGTCTTATTCCATCTTTAATTGTCCATTTTCTTCCATCTTCTTCCCAAATATCCCCCTCTTTTCTATCTATTTCAACTTTTCTATAACCAGCACTTTGTGTAGTTTTTTCACCATACTTACCAGTCATTAAATTTCTTAAACGCTGAACATCTTTTTCTTGGAATTGTTTTTTTAAAACACTCATAAACCTAAATTTTTTAATTCATCAATTACTTGATCTGCATTAACATAAAATATTGCTGTACCTCCAGCACTATTCCAATTATCAATAGTACTTTTTTTATCATCAATTAAAATATCATACTTGGTTAAATTTGGTTTAACTGTATGTTTTAATTTAGCTGGCCTATATGTTACTTTAGGTTTGCTTGGATATAATGTACCAATTTTATCTTTAACCCACAAACCTTTTCCAATAATACTTTGTTTTTTTATTGAAGGAGCAGTTAACATTTCATAAGGATATTTAGAAACAAAACTAATTAATTTTTCCGCGCCAGGCATTATTTCAATTCCTCTCCAAAATGCTACTTTATGTTTTTCATCTATTAAATCCCAAAATGCTTTTAATCCATTTTTATCAACAAAAGATTGAGGTAACATACCTGATAAATCTTCAAACCTCTTATCAAAATCAGCTACTACACCATCCATATCAACGTAAATATACCAAGGTTCTTCATCTTCATTTAGTCTAGCTAAATCATAAGCATAAGCATTTAAACCAAATGGATCTTTATTTTCTGTAATATTATTAGTCCAGCTTCTAAACATAATATTACCTGTTTCATATGCTTCTCTTTCTAAGTTTTCTAAATGTTTATCAGCATTAATATTATCTGTTTTAATATCATGTAATCTATCTTCATGATTTTGATGTACATGAATTAACTCATGTGCATATGAACGCATTATATCTTTAGGATGTCTTCCTAAAGTATATAAAACAACTTCATTATTACTTGGATCATAATACGCCGTTTTGCCAAAGAAATCATCAGCATTAGCTTCTTCATTATGAACAAATATAATTTTAGGATAAGGTTTTAATAATAAACCATCTTTTTCCATACTAGATGTTAAAGATTTTATTAAAGGTTTAAAATCAAATGTTTTTGGATTCAAAACTTCGTTTAATTTTTGTTTTTTAAGTCTTTGGGTTTTCTTTTTAGATGTTTCTTTACGTTTTTTAATATATTCAAACCCTGATTTTAATTTCTTTTTCTTAGCTGGGTCTTTGGTTCTACCTAAAGCTGCTCTTACTCTTTGATGAATTAAATTAATAATTTGAGATTGTCTAGCATGTGATTTAGCTTTAAATGATTTTTTATTTAAAGTATCTACTATATCTTGTCTAGTACTAAATTTAATACCTACAGTATCTTTAGGATCTTCATCAGTGTATAATCTCCTATCTGATCCTTTTGGTTTTTTACCTGTACCTTTTTTGGGATCATCTTCATTTATATTACCATAAGTAATACAAGGGTTTTGACCACAACCACAATTCTTTTTATTTTCTGAAATTGTTCTATTTAATATATTATAAATTTCATCTTTATCAGCTTGGCTTAATTTTATAGGTAATAATTTTTCTAATTTTTCTTGAGATACTTTATAAGCATTTCTAGCCGCCGTACCTGAAGCACCTGAATCTGTAACAGTAGTTCTTAAAGTAATGTTAGGATAATTATCTGCTGCTTTGGTTCTTTTAGCAATATCAGTAAAATCTTCCTCATTACCTTCCCTTGCCCCCAATATCCAATCTACTTCTACTTCAGGATTTTCTTTAGCAAAATCATAAACAGCTCTTATTGGAGGTTTAGACACAGGTTCTAATATTACTTTATAAGGTAAATATTTTTTATAAATGTCCCAAATAAGCATAGATTGAGCTTGATCAATACCATCTCTTTTACCAGTTCCAATAAGTACTCTTAATTCATCTAAATCTGGATTGTCAGCTAAAGCTTGAGTTACAACTTTATAATGACCATTAGTTGGAGGTTTAAAACTACCAGCATAAATACCAACTTTTTTTGGTCTTTTTGTTCGCTGGTCTGGGGATAATTCCTTAATTAGATATTGTGTTAAGTGATTCATTAGCTTAAAAATGAATTTATTTTTGCTCTAGCTTCTTCAGGTGATAGAGAAGAATTTATTATCTCATCTGCTCCACCATCAAGTAAAGCTTTAACTTCCGCATTTGCTTTTGCCCTTTGTTTGTCTGAATATCTTTGTCTTGCTGCTGTTTTAGGTTTTGTATTTTTAGGTTTAAAAGGAGTTAAATATTTAGCAATTATATCTTCTAAATCATTTATTTTTTCATCTTTTAAAGTATTAGCTACGGAAACAAAATTATCTTTAAATAAATCTTTATATGGTTTATGATTTTGGGTTACTTTATTCCAAGTAGATAATACAATTGCAGGCATTAAACTTCTATCTTTACCACCTGATTTTTCAAATCTATCTTGGTTTTGTTTAAGTGATCTTTCTAAATCAGTATAAACATAAAGCATAAATACTTCATACCCTGCTTCTTCTAATTCATTTTTTAATTCTACTGTTTTTTTATAAGATGCAGCAGTACCATCTAATATAAACGATTCTTTTGCTTTTATTGTATCTTCAACATCTTTATCAAAATCCTTATTAGCTTGTGACATAGCAATTGCTTGCTTACTTCTATCTTCAGGTGAAGAATTTTTTAAATCTAATGATACATTAGCTTGTTTTAGATTATCAACATATCTATTATCAACATTTAAAACTTTAATATTGCTTAAGTCTAAACCTTTTAAAACATAACCCTTACCAGCGCCGGGAGCACCAGATAAAATAATAGCTTTAGGTTGACTTACTTGTTCTAGTAAAAGATTATAGAGTTTTATCATATGTTATAAATATACGAAAAATACCCGGGATAGCCTAGTTTTTATGTGATTCTCTTTACCGTAGTTTTAAAGGAAGAAGTAGCGGGTTTATGTTTAGGGTTTTCTAAATCAAATATTCTCTTTACAGATTTATAAATATCTATATTTTCTTCTTGGGTTCTTGGTGATTCATATATTTCCCAATTTTTTCCTTTTATTCTATTACCTGATTTATCTTGTCCTCTAGATTTTGATTTTAACCATAATACACCTACACGATTTACTTTTTTACCAAAACATTCTTCATACATTTGGGCATATGCTGCACCTTGTAAATCATAAGTAGTTTGTAAGTGGTTAGATGTTTTAAAATCAATAACCCATAATTCATCATCAATTTCACACACACAATCACAAGTACCTGCAATTTTTAATTTATCTGAAAATAAATGTACTTCTGTTTCAATTAGTGTTGGTTTGTGTGTTTCCCAAAAATTTACAAAACGTAAAAACATTTGCCATACTTTAGGATCCATTTTAGGGTAACCTTCAGCATTTAAATACTTTAATTCTTTTCCTTCAAAATATCTTTCAATTAATTCATGCACCGCTGTTCCTTCTTCACTTGCTTTTTTTACTATCCAGTCAGCACTAAATCCTACTTTTTTTAGCCAATCTTCAAAATGTCTTCCTTTAGGATAACAATTTAAAACATAGGTTACAGATGGATAATACTGGCCATTTCTTCTATAATATCTAGAATCAGGTAAAGTAATTTGTTTATGATCGTCCGAGATTTCTAGGACGCGATTGTATGATTTTTTGATCATATTGCTAATTTATGTCCTAAAAGTGTTGAATAAGTTAAAGGAACAGTTTTTTGTACTAATTTTGTGAAATTTTCGAAACCCATTTCACTTGGGTCCTTATCTTGCATATCAACAAGATAGACTTCCTTACCTTCTGCCATTAAGTTTTCACAGAATCGTAAAGCTTGTTTTAAAGCATCCTTATCTAATGCTATATAAATTTTATCTACTAATGAAATAATAATTTTTTTCATTAAGTTACTTTGAATATTTTTTCCTAATAATGGTATAGCATTCCTTTTTATAGCTATTGCATCAAATAAACCTTCACATAAAATAATAGGTACATTCCAATTTATTAAATGTTCATTAGGAATTATATCTCTACTTGCTGGTGGGTTTCTATATTTTATATATGGTTCTTTTTCAAATGATCGAGCTGTAAAATAGTTTAGTAGCCCATCTTTATTATAAGTTGGAATTATAATCATATTTTGATATAATCCTTTTTTACAATAACCTATATTGTACTTTATAATATCGTGTTTACTCACGTGTCTCTTTTTTAAGTACGCAAGCGCGTGCCTTGCCATTATATCATTAATATCAACGTCATTCAGGCTAATAAATTCAGGTGGTAATCGTACAGCGTCATGAGTTTTATTAAAATCAGATGATTTTGAAGATTTAATTAATGATTTAGCATCATTTAATTTAGATACATCAACCCCAACTAGTTTAAATAAATTATATATTGTTTTGCCCTTTTTATCACAAGCCCAACAATGCCAAGGATTAACTCCCTGTTTATTTTCTGTTAAATTTACTTCTAACTTTGGTTTATGGTGATGGCAAAAGGGACAAGAATAAGCATAATTATTTCTTGCTGTTGCTTTTCCCGTTCCTAGAACAGAATTTACCAAAGTTACTAATAACTGGTTTATCATAACAATATAATATACACTAACAATTTTTAATTTCCAAGGGATCTTCATATTCAATATCTTGAAAATCCTTAGTATAAAACTTCCCTAAAATATTATCATTAAAAAATTCATCGGGTTTTTCTAATACTTGGTAAATAAATTGGTATTTAGTTTCAAAGTAAGTTAATAATTTTTTATTAGGAACAATTTTAATTATTTCCCTTTTAAAATCTTTAGCTTTACTTTCTAATAATAACTGTTTTAATTCTTTTTGAGAACCGTAATAATTTTTCCAATCAGATTCTTTTATAACTAATTTATAAGAAGGTCTTCTACCTACTAAATTTTGCATTTTAGCTAATTCCCTTTTTCCTACCTTCATTTTTTTAGAAAAATATAATACTTTTTTACCTATATATTTTTTATTAGTAGGTAAATGGGTTATTACATAAACAAACCCATAAGAATTAGGGGGGAAATCTGTGATTTCTTTTTTGGTTTCGCCTTTATAGGTCCAACTCATATTGTGCTTTTTAATTAAACTAGAGGTTTAATGCAACGCTAATACGTATTATAATTTACCTTCATCGCGCATTTGTTTTCTTATTTTTGTAGCTGATATGTCATGAATATTAGAAGGGGGGATATGTTCTATAACATCATATCCTACTCCTCTCCCATAATTTATAGATTCAACATCTGGTATTTTAATAATTTTTATTTTATTTTCTTGTATTAAATCTTGTAATTCATTAGATAAATTAATCATTACTTCATCTGCGGTCCATGGTTGTTTTTCGTTGGGTTCAACATCTCTTATGCAAATTAATACGTTTTTACCGTCATTTAAACGTTGATCAATTAACCATCGATGACCTTGGTGCCATGGTTGCCATCTACCGATAAACATTGAATATTTCATAATTTTAATTTACTTGCTATTTTAATAATAGATTCAATTTCAGAATCTTTTGTTGTATTTACATTTAAATAATCTATTGAAGGTGGTGAATAATTTATAACATGGTATTTTTCTCTTCCCCTTTTTATTTGTTTATTATCATAATGAACATATATTTCTTTTATTTGCCAATCTAATAAAGTTTTAAATTCTTCCCTTTGATCTAAATAAGGAGATACTAAAGAAACTATAACATCTTTACCTTGATTATGTAAATAATGGGATATTTTTTGTGCAGCATCTATGTTAGCTACTCTGCCTTTTATAGAATAATCTTTATTAGAAAATAAATCTCTCATTTCATCTCCATCAATACGAAAAGCATGAGGTAAAAATTTATCTTTTAGTAAATTTGCAAGAACAGTTTTACCTGAACCTGGTTGTCCTGTAAACCAATAAATCATAGTAATTATTTAAAAATGTAACTTTTAACAGGTAATACTTCTTTTAATGGAAATTTAATTTTATCAATAATTTCTTTATCAATTAAGTGAGGATGTACCCACCAATCTTCAAATACACTACTATTATCCATAGCTATATTTCCTGCTACTAAAATATAACCTTGAGATTCTAATATATTTCTTGATGCTTTTCTTACTTTTCTTGTTCCATCATTATAATGATCATGTTCAAAAGTAACTACACCAAATTTTATTTCTTCAAATGGTATTCTTTTTAAAACTTCTAATGATTGATAAGCTGGATCTATATCTATTGATAAATAATCTATTTCATTACTTAAATTATGTTCTTTTATAAATTTAAGGTAATCAACTTCAGTAGCATCAAGTTTATGAATTGGGTTAGTTCTTGCTGATTCTTCCCATTCATCACAATAAGGTTGATGTAAATCGATAGATACACCTTTCCAATCTAATTTTTCTAATAATGCCGTATTACTACCCTTATAAGGTTGTCCACCTCCAATTTCTAAATATGTACCTTTTCTTTTACCTCTATGGCATCTTAATACAAATACATCTTGTAAACATTGTGAATAATTATGGTCTATTTTTTTTAAATCTTTAAATCTAAAATTATCTTTTACATTTTTATTTTGATCACCTGTAAATAAAATAGGTTCATGTTCAATAGGTATTACTTTAAAGTTTTTAAGATTATTTAATACTATAGTAAAATATTCTTGATTATCTATAGTAGGGTCAACATATAATTCTTTCCATAGTTCTATTGAATGGTTTCTTTGTCCTCTATACCAACAAGTAAATGCTTCTTGAAATTTTAACCCCCAATGTCCAACATAACCTACATCAGAACCTAAAGATTTAGCATTAAAATCACATATTTTTTGACCTGCAACGGCAAAATAATGAGCTTCAGTCCATTCTTCTCTTGCACTGTGCCATTGACTTAATAAAAAATAAGCTTCTGGTCTTTTAGGCATATGAGTCATAGCTATCATCAATTGCTCTTTTTCCCAAATTGGTCTTCTAGTTTGTTTTGCTACACATCTATAAGTTTTTAATATTGATTCATAAGCTAAAGTATCATCATCAGTTAATTCAGCACACCTTAAAAAGAAAGATAATGCTGCAGCTGTTTGACCCATTGCTTCGTAATATAAACCAGTATCAAAGTTTGTTCCTGGGTCTAAAGGAGCATCTACATACCTGTATATTTGTTCTTTTAATTGTTTTTGGCTTACCATATTATTTTAATTTTTCTAAATCTTCCCATTCTAATTTATCAAGTAAATGTTTTGGCCACCTCATAATAAAAGCAGCATTATCTTGATAACCAAATGTAATTAATAAATCATCTCCATCAAGGGCTAAACCACAAGTAAATTCTATTCTTGTACCCATATATTGAAATTGTTTTGATACTTTTACTAAATTCCAATCTTCATCCCACATTACAAATCTGTGGTAGTAAAAAGCATCTTTATGTCCCCCTTCATGATGAAAAAAATCTACTTCATGAGTAATACAAGTATACAAACCATCAATTTTTACAACTTGAGATCCACCTCTTAAATCCCAAGGTAATTTTATATAATCATTTTTAGTAATTACAGTTTCACAACTTACAGTATCTAAAATACCTTCTTTAACTTTTTCTTTTCCTTTATCGTGTAAATTAACTTTAACTATTTCTAAAGGATTAGTCCATTTTAAAAAATGATATGGCATATCTAATACAGGCATCCAATTTTTTTCTAAATAATTTTGAGATTTATGCTGTATTCTTTCTCTAGTTTGTTCTTTACAATGTTCATTAGTCCAATCAACTTCACATAATTCCATCCTACCTTGTCCATTATCATAAACATCCCTTCTTACCCCACAAACATATAATTGGTTATCCCATCTAATTACTCTAGCATCTTCTAAACCTACAAAAGACCATATTGGTTTTATATCATGTTTAGAAGTATCTAAATTTTGAAATTCTAAAATTTCATGGGTTTTTCTATCTAACTTACATAAATAATTACCTGTAGTTAAAGTTAAATCATCTTCAGGATTTAAATAAGCTAATGTCCCCCACTTACAATAAAATTTTTGATTATATTCTGCATGATATAATGTATAATGTACATGTCTTATATTGGCTAATAAATCTCCATTATCATCTAAAAAAATAGAAACGTTACATAAACCAGTACCATCTGTTAATTCTGATGGTATAATTAATGGGGTAAGACTACCTCCATTATGAATTGCAATTTGTGATATATTATCTAGCATATTTTATATATAATGTCCTCCTCCTAACCATAATACAAATGATTTTCTAGTTCCTTTAGTTACAGGTGCTACTCTATGCATCATAAATGATGGAAAAATAAATACACATCCTGCTTTTCTTGGAGCTTTATTTATAGAAGTTTTACTCCAATCATTTTTATCATTAGGAAACGGGCCCCCTTTAAATAATTCTAAATCTCCACCTTCATATTCATCAGCTTCTGATAATTGAACTGTAATAGATATTTTTCTTTGTGAACCCATATTAGGTCCTATATCTTGATGCCATTCATATTTACCACCTGAATGTCCAAGATATTCAGTATATTGTATTAATTCAGGCATTGTAGCTAAATTAAATTTCCATAAACTATCATTTGCCTCAATTGCCATATTATTTAACTTTTCATATAACCACCACCACTGTGTATTTTGAGGTACCCATTTTACTCTAGATACTCTAGATGAGGAAGTATCTCCTCCAAAAGTAGATGCTGTATGTAAAGGTAATTTACTTGTATCTTTTTCTATTTTTTTTAATTCTTGTTTAGTGAATCCTTCTTCAAAGAAATAATAATTTGTTTGGTCTACAAATTCGGGATTCATTTGAAATACTTTATCCATTAGTCTTTATTTATTGATTGAAATATTTTATTTATATCGAATACATCCTCTTCATCTGTCCATGGAATATCTAAAATTCCTTCGTTTAATTCATATTGAGAAAATGTTTTTGAGGTTGTTGTAAATTCTTTAGCATGTGGGTTTGCAAAAATATTATCATGTAAGTCATAACCCAAAACTATAGGATTAGTTGTAATCCAACATACTGTAGATGGTAAATTTAGTGCTGCACACATATGTTGAGCAAAACTATCTATAAATACTCTTTTCTCTGATAGCATAAGCATATAAGCTACACCTCTTGGAGTATCACTACATTCAAGGGTATCATTATAACTTTGTTGATCTGGTCTTTTTATATGAATTATATTATAATGAGGTCTATATTCTTCTATTAATTTAACTATAATATCTTGAGGTAAATCTCTTGCCCAATTATATCCCGGATATACTTCAGGGTGAATAACTCCACCATTTGTATGTAGAACTAATAAAGGTTTAGATTCAATTGCAGGGTTATATATTTTACCATAATATTCTTTTTCACCTTCTGATAAAAATATTTCTGGTTGTTCTCCATTATATTTTATATCATTTATTTTACACCATGTTTCAATTAAATGAGCTTTTTCAGTAATAAAATCATTATGGTGAAAAGGATCAATAGCAAAAACCTTACATTTTTTATCTTTAATATAAAGTTCATAAACAGCATTTCCTAACTCTTCATTTTTATGAGTAATATTAATATTAGGATTATTTTTAAAGATATTAGGATATTGAGAAAATACAATAGTAGTTGAATCTGGATATTGGGTTTTTATTGCTTTTAATACAGCAGTAGCTGCTATACATTTTCCAATTCCTCCAGTTATAGCAAAGATTATATTCATTTTAAAACGTTTTATACAACAATATAAATAACTTTATCTGGTAATCCAAATAATTTTAACCTTACTTTTTAAGGGGAAGCACAAAAAGAAGAAGGAAAAAATTGATTAGTACATTTATTCCATTGTCTAACAAAATTACCTTGTGCCATATAACCTGAATTATATGTTGTTGACAAAGTTGAGTTAGAATATACAGGACCTGCTACTGTACTAAAATTAGCAGTTGCTCCCGAAAAATAAAAAGTATAACCACCCCCAGGTGAAAAACAAGCTGCACTTGCACTAACACCATATCCACCAGTTGTAGACCAATAAGAAGGTGATGATGAAGTACGAGCATACCATGCCATATTATCAACAATATAAGAAAAATTATAATAGACATTATAGTTAGTTGAAGTTGTTATTGCTGATCCACCTGATGCCGCTGTATACCACCCGTCAAAAGTATTACCAGTAGTAGCTGCGGCTGTTAAATTAAAATATGATTGTTGGGCTGAGTTCCAAATGTATGGGTAACCTATAACTCCATCTGATGCTGATGTTGATGCATAAAAAGGATTTAATGCATACCCAGGTCCAGTACCAGGATTTGACAATGTAATACTACAATTTGATCCATTAAATAACTTTAAATAATAAAGATACCCAGAAGTTCCTCCTGTTTGTTTAAAATAAGTATTAATACTATAATCTGTTCCACTAGCTTCTGTAGGTCCTGTTCTTCCTTCAATTAACCAAGGAGCAGCTCCTTCAAAATTTATAAATTTACAAAGACTAAATGATTTTGTAGGTGTTCCTGCAGATCCAAGCCAACTCATATCGTTTTGTTGAAGTCTAAAACAAGAAGAATATAAAGTATTTTGTAAGCTAATATTACTTGGTCCTAATGAATTTCTACCCATGTTTATAAATATTTAGAATGGACAAAGTTGTAGTGGGCCTGACCAAGAACTTCCTCCCCAATACCTAACAATTGTACCTGTAGAATAATAATAATTTCCTGGAGCACCAGAAGATAAATCAGAATTAGAATAAATTCCGGGTGAAGTTATTGCTGTGTAATTATCATCATAGTAAACAACTGCAGAATTGTAAAAGAAACAAGCTCTAAATTGTGGGCTACCATACCCTAAAGTAGTGCTTTCTGAACTTGTACCTGCTTCTGTATAAGTATACCAAACTGATCTATTGTAAATATCAGCATTTGTGTAATAAGCATTGTAGTTAGTTGATGTTGTAATTAAAGAACCACCACCATTAGCAGATGATCTCCAACCATTAAATTGTCCACCAGCTGATACTGCAAATCTAATATTTAAATAAGTGTGATTAGCACTAACAAATTGATTATTTGAATTAGTACTACCACCATTTGTTGACGTACCTGTAACATAAGCTGATGATCCTCTATAAACACTAATGGTACCATAAGATGGACTATCATTAACTAATTTTATTCCAAAAACATATCCCTTATTATAAACATAAGTACTCATCCTTGAATTAGTACTTCCACTATTACCAAAATAAAGAAAGGGAGAAACACTAGATCTAATATAATTTGACATTGAAGAGTTATAGTAATGTCCTGACATCGCTCTATAACAACTGTGATATAGCTTATTCTGAATCCCTAAATTAGTAGTACCCCACGTTGCTCTTCCCATTTAAATTAAATCTTTTATATTATCAGAACCAAATTCTTTATTATAAATATCTTTAACTTTTGAATAAGCGAATTCTATTAAATTTTCTTTTTTAAAATCATGGTTATACACTACAGTTTTTTCAACCATTTTGCTACTAGATACTTCAACTTTAATTTTTTTAGTATCAAAGGACTTAACTTCTTCGCCATCATCATTATAATCAATTACCTCTTCTTCAACAACTTTCCACTCATTAGAATATTCCCATTCTTCTACTTTAGTTGGAGATGATCCTGATAAAGCAAAAGATAAAATATAAGGTATTGCTATTTGTTTACCTTCAATATTTAACTCATGAGGGATTCTAAATGAACCATCATTTTTTGGGATATCTTCAAAATAAGGTGGTAAAGCTTGTACAGCTCCTTTCTTATCAACATAATGACCCATACATAAATCTAACTGACCTACACTTTTATGTAATTGATATGATTCAATTCTAACATAAAAATTATCTATATTAATTCCACCTGGGAAATTAACTTGTTTGTTTACTACAAAACCCATAACTATTCATCTTTATTTATTATCAATATATTCTTTTAATTCTTTAATTGCTTGAATTAATACCGCAATTAATCTATCATATTTAACAGCTTTATATCCATTTACTCTTGTTTCAACAATTTCTGGGAATATTTCTTCTACTTCTTGTGCTATTATTCCGATATCTGCACCTTCATTATCATGTATTCCTGGTTTAGCAATCCAATCAAAATGAATACCACTTAATGCCATTATTTTATCTAAAGCATTTTTAATTATTTCTCTATTTTCTTTTAGTCTTATATCTGAGGAATAATATGCAACAATATCATTTGTAGCTCTAATATGTCCACCAGTTCCACTTGCTGAAACTCCAACACCTAAACTGTTTATTTGAGTATTTGAACTTGTACTAACACCTGGTCCTGTTGGTCCTACGTTACCTTGTGGTCCTTG
>Ga0099797_100346_pt1 | contig 30485 bp, 11 predicted proteins | sample Uncmet_Sort48C_1_FD_89871 | JGI IMG/M metagenome (GOLD analysis project Ga0099797, IMG submission 89871) | Marine eukaryotic communities from CALCOFI LINE 67, Pacific Ocean - C012_Sort48C_1 | ecosystem: Environmental > Aquatic > Marine > Oceanic | place: Pacific Ocean: Monterey Bay | collected... | reverse complement strand
ATATCTTATCTTATAATGGTTTGTTGTATGATATATATATGATATCATATCGTTATATCATATTAGTTTTATATATGATATAATCTATATGATATAATATAAATAGTAAGGCTGTAATTAATTAAACACTTCCTGTCTTAAATATCAATTTTAGCGATCACCAACATCACTATTTTCTCCTATAAAAAGACTCCTTGTCACTGGTCGGTCATAAATAGACGTGGTCTTATTCCATGTTGGATTTTTTTCCTTCAGATTTATAGATATATAAATATACAGAACCAGGTCAGTTACAGAACGATTAAACCAACAGGATGATTATACCAATGAACATCCCTACGACAACGCACCGAACCAATCCTCAACATTTCATATAACAGAAGATAGCCCTCCTAATACCTCCCAAAACAGAACCAGGTCAACTACAAAACAATTAAACCACTGCTTGGAAAATCAAAAAGGAGGATATTATCTGAGATATACAAAAACGGGGAAACGCTCATGCCGCATAATTACAGACTCATCACAAGACGATTAATCAGGTTTTAAAACTTGTTTATTGAAATAAATAATAGCCAATATACTATTTTTATGATAACACTTAGACAGGAAGCGTTTAATTAAATACAGCCTTACTATTTATATAAGTGATTTAAAAGCCTCTTTATATGCAGGATTTTCACTTTCTGCTAAAATTATTTTATTTATAATATCTAGTTTTAAAGTATATTATTTATTAGTGATACGCTGGCGGAATTTCCTTAAATTTTTGAGACAAAAAACGTTTAATTAAATACAGCCTTCTTGTCAACATTTTATGTTGCTCCAAAATCCGCCGCACGAGTAATATTATGTTGTTGCTCCAAAATCCACCGCACGATGTCTTGTTCGAGGTCATTTGAACCGTTTGCATTTTTTGCAAGGTGGACTGTCGCGATCTCCATATTGCCCTCCGACCCTGCATTATGTGTTTTGTATACCAGAGTGACCTCTTGCTTGTACGTCTGCAACATGTTGGCCACGACAATATCTATACCATATTTTTGCATCGCTGTTGTTGCTTTCTTCAACAAAAAGCTTTGGCTCTCTGTTTCTAATTTAAAGCTTATTAAAAATGCTTTTGGGGCCCACACAGAACGCACCATGGCCAACATTTTAGGCACTGGTCGGAGTGTTAGTGTCAATCCTTTCGACGTGGACTGAATTTTATTATCACACATTTCAATTTCGGGCACATAGAAATCGCTCACTGCGGCCGCCAAATACAATATTGCCCGCTTCTCAAAGGGTTTCAGTTGCATCGTAATGCATCGCAAGTAGAATAAATACTCAACAATGCTGGTAAAGGGGATAGCCAATAGATCGTGAGACGTTGATGGAAGCTTACATGCCTTGATCGCAGACACGCTTCTTTCGGGAAAGGTCTTCCACTCATCCCCCATCTCTTCCATCAATGGTCTCAATTGTCGCTGGAACGGAAGAATAGAAAAACGACGATGAAGAAAAATCACGCTGCAATGTTGGTCCAAAAAATGTTCACAGGATGCGGCGCCTCTTCCGCCTGTGCTAAAATTATCAATGCTTCGAACAGTATGTTTTTCTAAAGGTACAGAAGTTCCCCCACTTGTTATCAGCACGATGGTAGTTTTCGTTCCAACTTTTTCCAAAAAACATTTGACTTTGTCAGCGATCAGTTCCAGGTTGTCAGGGGGAGAGTTTATCTGGAAGAATACCTTCTGGGAAGCATCACTAACTGTATCGTCCCTTGATTCCATCTTCACAGAAGGTGCGAACGATGCGGATCGAACAGGAGGTTTAGGCGATTCTGTTCTGGAACCCAAGTGTAGAGCGGTCTTCACAATGTCCTGAATATTAGCCATAGCGCCGTTGCCAGTGTCGCCGCAGGCTAACCGTTTGACAACTGGCTCAACGACACATACATTGCGTGCCGTAAGGACGCCCACGTGTTCTTGTGTGATACGTTGCTGCCACATTATGGTGTTCATGGCCGGGGCAACACAAAAAGGTTTAATCGATATCGGATTGGTACCCTCGCGCAGGTCGTATGGCCATGCCCGAACGATTGACATCAACAAACTGTTGCACGCACCGTTTACAAGACTCGAGAGGCTGTTTGCTGATAACGGTGCCAACAGCAGCAAGTGGTTTCTTTTGACCAGCTCAATGTGAAGAACGGAATCGGCATTTACTTCTTTGTACGTAGCCCACTCATCTGCATCAGAAAATACTCGCAGCTTGCTCGGTGGGTACATCTCTCGTAAGCGCGTCAATGTGTCCAACACAAGCGCACCGTTGTATCGCACATGTTCGATGAAATGTTTCGCATTCTCTGAAATTACCAAATCGACGCAGTGCACACGACCACTCTGAAACAACGCGTCGAGTAGCTCGGGCGTTTTCACCGCGGCCACGGAAGCAGTAACTCCCAGCAATATGTTCATTCTTGGTTTAAGCTGTGATCATATGGTCCTTCACGACAGCTCGCCACTTTCGTCGGCCATGTTCTACGGAGGGTGAAGGAAAAGGGCTGTGTGGTTGGGAGTCAAGAGAACGAGAGAAGGAAAGTCAAAAGTCCTTACGCGTCCCAGATCCGAGATCGAGACCCCCATGCTTACGTACGTATACTTCTCATACTCTCCTAGGGAACGGGACTGTAAGTATTGTACCAACAAGCGCCCAGTTAGAAAGTCGAGACGTCCACCGTTTCAGAACGGACCGAAGCCGTGTTGACTTGTCCAGGGAGCCTTGGTTAAGGGAGCCAATGCGCCCAGGTTCTGTGTGGTCACCGACCACCCTTGCCTTAGGCTTTGCTCCCTGACTTTTTGGTCTACGTCCACACCTCTGCCCGTAGTTCATCCGCGTGAGCCAGGACCGGGAACCCAGGATGGCCGAGTGGGCCTGTCCAAAGTGCACATTCTGCAACGACCTGTCCTCTCTCAGTTGCGGGATGTGTGGCAGCAAACGAGAAATGGCATCCCCTGGTGGGACCAGCCGGAAATCGCTGAGCCAGATGGATCCGGAAATAGTCATATCGTGTGTTGAAAATTTTTTAAAGGGTAACGAGTGGAAAACTCTAGTGACCACGTTTGTCGATAGCCATTGTGCAATTTTTGCGGACATAGAAGGGGAGCACGACCACGGACAATATGAAGTGTTTAATAATTTTCGAGGCATGGTAGATGCGATGCTCCAAGGGGTTTTTGATGAAGTGGGGAGTTCTCCCGAGGATTTTATTGCTGCTTGTCAGATAAAACTGTCGACGGAGGATAAAGGACCCCGGGATGCAGCTTTGAAGAATCTGTTGCGCAAGCTATTCACTTTCGAAGACTTTATGCTGTTTCAAAAGATGATGCACGATAAGAACCTGATGGTCGAAGATGCAAACTATGCAAGCCAGAAGGTGGACGATCCCGAATACGTGGGAACCGCTAATTGGGCTTGCACCAATTGTAAATACATGAATACGCCTGATTTGATGGTCTGCGAATACTGCCATAGTGCTAAACTTGGGTCGCCGGTCGCGGGTCATCGTTCGTCGTATCCAGGCAGCGCCGGAGATAGCGAGTACGCAAGTTCCGTCTCCACGCTGAGCTCTTCTCAGGTCTCTGGGGCCAGGCCGAACACTGAGGACGACCTTGCGAGAGCCATTCGAGAAAGCGAAAAAGAGGCGACTATACGGAAAAGGGATGGCGATCGTGAAGCGAGGCAAATAGCGTTGGCCCAAGCTGCGTCTCTTCGATCGAACTCCTCGCCCATGGTGTCCGTCTCTGAGCGCGAGGCACGCGCCATTGCCATGGCGCAAGCTGAGTCCATCAGAGCACCTAACGACGCCCAAATTCAAAAAGGTCGGGGAAATACGTCGGTCATACCCTCCTCTCACCGCCTTGTGCGTATGTCAACCGATGAGCAGCTGCTAAGTTTGAAGTCGTCGTCGAAATTCATGTCTGGAAAAATGTTGCGGAACCTCGTGCCGGTCGAGGCGGACAAAGGCATACAGCGGGCGTTCGATGATTACGACCATTCACGCACGGGAACCATTTCCAAAGAAGAATGGGCGCGTTTAATTTACGACCATGGTTTTCATTGGAGTGAAAAGGAGCAACGCGAAGCACTGGAATTCTTTGACGAAAATGGAAACGGCTGCATTGAATTAGTCCACTGGTACAAATTATGGACAATCAACCACGATTACTCGGCTAGCACGGACCCGACGAACAACCGGTTGTGCGACTTGCGCGAGGTGCTCGGTGCTCATTACAACATTTTTTTCGGCTTTAGCTACGATGAATGGCGTAGCGCGTCTGATTTACAAGAGAACATGGCCCAAGACTGGACTGAAGACCAAGTAATGAAATGGTTCGCATTCAATGCCGATCTTAAGGTGGTCCGGGGTAGTGTTAGGCGAGACGGTTTGAAGGAGATAGACGGGGAAACGCTTCTTGGTTTAGGACGGGAAGACTTGCTTGGTCTGGGCGTCAAGCCGTTTCACACGGCAAAAGTGCTCCGCGTGATTGGAAAGCTTCGCGATAAATGCAATTTGCCCCCGGTAGAAGAAAATGCAGCCGACTTTTACCCTTCTCCGCCCAAAGTGCAAGCGCCTCATGTAGAGGAGCAGCCCCAAGAGGGGCGCCCCCCGGCCCCGGCCATCCCGTTCAATGCAGAGGCGATCAAACCCTTCGAAGCCAACGAAAACGAGCTGACACTTGTGCCTGGCGACATTGTCAAAGTAGTTGAGACCCATAAGAGTGAAGAATGGTGGTGGGGCATGTCCCGTCGCGGAGAGGGATATTTTCCAGCTGATTTCGTTATCCCTTTGCCCGAGCCGAAAGCGATTGCAGCGGTGGCGCCGTCCGAGGAGACACAGCGCGAAAGAAGCGACTCCGTCGATGTCAAGGACCGTCGGGGGCGAATCCGCGACCGTGAAACAAGCGTCTTAGGGGAATGGCGCAGGGGAGAAATTATCGGGCAAGGTGCTTACGGTCGGGTGTACATGGGGCTGAACTTAGAGACTGGCGAAATGATGGCAGTGAAACAAGTGGCTACAAATTCGGATCCGCAAGAATTGAAAGATCTTCAAGACGAAATTAACGTGATGAAGACATTGTCGCACGAGCATATCGTTCGGTATTTGGGAGCACAGTGGGATGACGGAACAAAGGAGTTATTTATTTTCACAGAATGGGTTCCAGCAGGTTCTCTGGTTGACATTTTGAAGAAATTTGGGAAATTGACGGAGTCCCTTGCGCGGACATATACAACGCAAGTATTGCTTGGCCTTCAATATTTGCACCAAAACAATGTTATTCACTTGGATATTAAGCCGGGTAATGTACTGATCGATGATGTTGGCACTGTGAAACTGGCTGATTTCGGCGCCGCGCGACAATTGACGAGCTCCGAAAGCATCACGAGGAAGGAAGAGCTGGAATATCGTGGCACCCCATATTTTATGGCGCCTGAAATGATCAAACAAGAAAAGCAAGGACGAAAAGCGGACATATGGTCCGTCGGAGGCACAGTGTTGAACATGTTCACCGGGAACCCGCCATGGTCATCCTTGGGCATTGACACGGCTATGACATTGATGTTCCACATTGCCAATTGTAAAGAACCGCCGCGCAATGAGTACCCCATTCGTTCCAGTGAGGACCTTGTATTTTTTTTGGATGCGTGTTTCGATTTTGACGAGGGCCGAAGGCCTTCCACGGATGATCTACTCGAATTTGCGTGGATTAAACAAACAGAAAGCAAGACCGTGGCAGGTCAGACTGGCTCGTTAAAACGGCAGGGAAGCGAGGCGTTGAACGCCGCTTACACACAGCTGTCCTCGCCCAAAGCAGGAAGTGAAGAAGGAGTGACCTTTGTGGATTTTGAGTACAGTAGCGACGAGGATGACGGTGTTGAAGAATTTGTGAAGCAGCAAGCAGCTGATGCAAAGCTGTTGTCCGTTAGGCTAGGGAAATCTCCAACAAGCCCGAATCCCTTTGCGAGAGGCAACAAAGGTTTTTTTAAAGATTAAAAACTACACACGATGCTATATTCTTTTTTATCGTATACGAAGTAATACAAACGATGTCTGTGTATTTCTGCAGCCCAGAGTCGCTTGTCATGTCGGTAAAAACCGTTCACGTATACTCCTTGTTCACATGCCGCTACGTAGTATATTACGCAGACTTTTGGTTAGCTTTGAGCATCTGTCCTAACTTTTTGAAGTCCATTGGGCAATCCTTTTTTATTTGCTGTGCGTTAAGGCCTGGGACCCCGCACGCTTCAGACAGCACAGAGACAGCATCTGAGGTGCACTTGCTTGGGTCAGAGACATATTTCGCCATACCACAATACAAAAGAGTTTCCATCATTTTCAACTCTTCCGGCATCTTCTTTTGCAAGATACTCTCCAAGAGTTGGCCTCGATCACTTTCACTATGTGGGATATCAAATGGTTTGCCATTGATAAGAATGGGGACAGGTAGTTTCTTGATGCCATTCTTTGCATCTTGTAGCAGGTCGTTGGGCTTGCATTTTTCTTTCGCCAGCTCCATACACTTCTTCACGTCTGCGGAGACGACTCCACTAAGCACTAACACGGCATAGGTCAACACCGACAACTTCATTCTCTTCCTTCAAAGGACAGTGGATCAGTCGGGGAAGATCACAGCAGGCTTAGTCTTGGTTTGCCAACCACACCACGAGTTTGTAGTGGCCATCCGAGTTTCCCCGAAGTTCATGTGTTGTCAAGTCAAGTATTAAATATTCTCCTCTATTTTTATTAACTTAATCTTCTTTTCCCTTCTTTCCTTTCCTTTCCTTTCCTTTCCTTTCCCCCTCCTCCTTGAACTGGACGTCCGTAGTCTTATTTCTTGATATTCTATCTATTTCCCGGGCCACCAGCCCTAATATTTAACACCTGAACACTGGATAACACTGAGTCTACCTTCCGGGTTGAGCTGAACGACCATCACTCGCCGAGGAACGACTCGATGGAATAGGAATATTGTGGGAAGCTCGCACGCACGATTGAAGTGGATGAGTACATTGCTGAAATTATGAAATACAAAGAGACACATGCTGCAAATTACGTTTATGGCACCGTATGGTGCAACAACGATCGATCTTTAGGGGGAAAGACCGTATGGCAGACGCATTCCATCGCTTAGTCTTTAGTAAACCGGTGCTTACTCCATTGTATGACAATACTTAAGTTACTTCACATACAAAAGTTATCCAATGCTCCTTCACTGTACAGTCATAACGAACCTCCTGTGTTTCTCTTGTTCCTTCGATGATTGTTTCGCACATTCGTTCGAGCAAGCGTTTTCCTCAAAGAGATGACGCACCACGACAGTTTTCTGTGCATCAAATTTAGTAGTCGTCGTTCGCGGGAGTGTTTCCAATACGGAAAACCCCCATACTGATTGCCATAAGCACACACGAAGTCAGATATATAACGCCGTCGCGAGCTCCATTCTCTGGGGAGCATCCATCGTTTGTGTTGTTGTGCTTTGGCTCTGCATACCAATTAACCATGACCCCTACGCTCCCCCAGATGCAGCTAAAGCAGACCAAAATGCCTGCCAACATAATACTCTTGTTTATACAAGGGACGTTTGGGTTAGTGTACATATCTGCGTTCCGCACATCCATAGACTCCCATGATACCAAATTGACCATCAAAAATCCGGCCATAGAGAATATGTGCGGCATTATAAACAAAAATTTAAAGCCACACCCTTTGTCGGGGTTGACCATAACGCTGACGGTCAACCAAATAGCGATACCCATAATGATCCCGGCGGCGGTGGCCCCCTTCCGTGATTTCACACGCGATGCACCTTCCTCTAGGCTGCTATACATTTTGTTGTCTACGTAATTTATGCTGATGTTGGCGAGGTTCACTGTGTACGACTGTCCAGGCGTGGGCTCAATGCTTTGGTGAGTGCTGAGTGCTGACCTCCTCAAACCTTTTCACGCACTTCTCACCTCACCTCCTCAACCCTCAACCTCATGATTCGTGGTGGGCGGTGTGATGATGTCGTGACTGTAAAGGGTTGTGCACGATTAATTAACAATACTTATTGCGGTATTAAGTTCTTAGGTATTTGTTATTCTCCTACCTATAAACTAACAAATCAAAGATCTTGTTATTCTGCGCTGTTCATTGCACGTATATTTTTCTATAATATTAGTGTTAGGGTTAGGGTACCTCGTTCGTCATTATGAGTCCATTTTTTGGCTTCCGATGAAATCATTGAATTAAAAATGAACTCGCTCGGACCGTCCCGTCATTGCGTTGAGAGAATCGAGTCATGGGACATACGCCCGCGTTTTTCTCACCCACGCGTGCCGGTCCAAGAACCCCCCCCCCCCCGCGCGCGTAAAGTCTCTGTGCCACGGCACACGGCGTACTCTCTTCCCCTAGCATGGCTTCTCGCAAAATTACTAACAGCAGTTTTTCCATATACAATCCTCGTCACGAGGAGTTATCGCAAGTTGAAAAGGGCAAAGTTTCAATTGACTACCAACGCTTTGATGAAGGCCAACTTGAGACCACGCCTGGGTTTATTCCTGCTCCACTCTGTGGTAAACGGTTAGTTTGTATATACACCATGGTTGCGGCCGTTGTAATTGGTGGTATCGCTGCAGCCATTTATTTCCTTTCCCCGCCTACGCACTTGTGCGTTCAAGCGTACAACAGCACGAGCGTACACGAAGGCACTGTCGAGCCGATTCGCTTGAGTGTGCAACTGTGCCCGCAAACTCCAGCATGCGTAGGAGGAGTCTGCTTTGAAGAGAGAGATGGTGCAAAGGGTCTGGTCGTATACACAAAACAGTCAACGCGTGTGCGTTTAAAAATTGAAAACACACTGAATGAGGCAACCCTCCTACACTGGCACGGGCTTGAAGTCCCGTTCAAGGAAGACGGTGTGCCGGGCATCACCCAGCCTGCCATCCCTCCAGGGCAAGCATACCGGTATGATTTTCAAGTTCCAAAAATTGATTCGACACATTTTTTGCACTCTCACTTTAAATGGCAGCATCAACAAGGTCTCTCTGCTTTTTTTTTGATCGTCGCTGACAAACCAGCAGACAAAGAAGTAATCTTCTTCCTCGAAGATCGGCAGCCGCAGCACCCACTTTGCTACACGGGCCACCCAGGGAAATGCAACCCGGGCTTGCCCATGCCCGGTCCAGTCGATAAATTGCAATCCTATTTAATGGAAAATGATGGGAAAACCTCAAATTTTTGCCTTTGCCCAGCTCTATCTGCACAATGGCCGAGCAACCGGACTTGTTCGTGCTCAGGGAAGCCAGAAGTAGGGGCTATGTGTGACACTTCGCGGTGCCAGCGGCTCGTGTCCAGACAGTGTCCCCCTTGTCCAGATTTAACTGGTGCAGACTTTTCTGACACTGAAGACGAGGCTTATAACTTTTGCCGATATCGTCCAGAGCAGCAGCCCTCATTGAATTGGCTTCATGCACGGTATGGCACATATTGGCAAGGGTATGATGAGCTACTAGTCAATGGAAAATCGCTACTAAACCCAACAACTGTAGACGTGACGCCTGGAGATTTCATTAAACTCCGTGTAATTAATTCGGCCGGCAGCGTGTGTTTTTGGGTCCGTTTACCTTCCCATATGAAACCAGGGGAAGTTTTAGCCGTCGATGGTATGCCTGTCAAGAGAGGCGTGTATGACAGGCGCTTCCCTGTTTGTCCAGGACAACGAATTGATTTGCGCCTCCAGGTACCAAAAAATGGACAGGAGGGTTCGTGGAATATATTGGCACAGTGGGCAGGGGAAAGGAACCAAACCGGTTTAATATTACGCGCCAACCACGGTGAAGTCGTTAGTTCGCCGCCGCTCTTAAACAGCCTAACGGCTCCAGACACGAATTTTGAACTCGAACGACGATTGCAAACAGATGTGGCGGGAGCGGTAGACGAAGGTCGGGTGGTCGGGGTCAATCTGACGTCCGGCTGGTTACACGGTTATTCTCTAAACCACCATCTTTGGAATGTCAATCCCAGCGGTAAGTTTGGGTTAGGAATGTCTACTCCGAACCCTTGGCCCATAGAGGTCAAAAGTGATGAATCTGTATGTTTTCAACTTTTAAATCAAGGGCTCGTTGGGCACCCAATGCATCTCCATGGACACAATTTTAAAGTTGTTGAATTAGACGGTATTGCAGTAGACGGCGCCGTCCGCGACACGCTACAGATCCCCCCACGCTGCCATAGGGCGAGGGTGTGTGCACGCATGAAGAATCCAGGCGAGTGGCTGCTGCATTGTCACATGATCGGTAAGTGAAAGAATGTCTCTTGTGCGGTATTTTTCTGTTTTCGTTTTCTGACCCTATACCTTACCCGTTTCCTCTGCAGAGCACATCGAAAACGGCATGGTGACTACCATAAAGTATTTACCGAAAGAAAGATGAACAGTAAGATACTTGGTAACTAACTAGCATTGAGAAATTTACTCGACATTAAAGAGGAAAAATAATTGCTATCATTTTGTTTAACATCCGTGTCGCTGAAGACACATGTAATCAGTTACTACACCATCCTAGATTTTTTAGGCTGGCATTAAAGAGGAAAAATAATTGCTATCATTTTGTTAGGAAAAAAGCGATAGGTCCGTCCCGTCATGATTTTTTAAAAACGCAGGTTGGCATTTAAAAAAGCATTTTTTTTAGCAAGGTGAGGTTGGCAAATGTAGCTTGGGGTTGAGCGGCGGTTGTTCGGCGAACAAGTGCACGGAACTGGTCAAGATAAGTTTCCATTTCTGCTAAACTGTCTTGGGTCGCTCGAAAGTCGCCCATATCGAGAGCACGAATGGCATTTACTTTCCCTAAAATTTCATTGCAAGCAACGATCATGCTTGAATCAATATCTACGGACCTCCCACAAATCGAATTCCCTGCGATTTCGTCACTGTGTCTGGCTTCACCATTCTCCTCTCCATTAACAACCATCGCCTTCAATCTCTTTAACGCACTCACTGTTTCCTTAGATATGGAAACAGTCTTAAATATTTCATTTAAACACTCTATTAATATGGAACCATTTTTTTGTTGCTGCTGCAACGTACGAAGCTGCCTCTCGTAGACAGCGACGGATTCGGTGGTCTTGCAGAGCTCATTAAATTGAGGGCGCAGTTGAGCAACGTGCCATTCCAATTGCTCCTCGGCCAGGCTCAAGTCGTCGATAAACGTGTCGATTGGATCAGTTTCGCCTTTTGCGTGTCTTAACTCCCAGTTTGCGAGCATATCTTCTTGCTCCTGCAAAATGTCCCGCGCTTCTTTCAACACTTTTCCCTCGTCACCGTGTTCCCCATTGTCCAAAAAATGTCCCTCTGCTAACTCGCGCTGAGTGGGTCCACCAAAGTCCGACTGACTAGCAAAGGGTGGTGGATTTTTGTACAAAAATCCTGGGGAGGGTTCTTTAAGGCCCAATATAGTTGGTTGTTCAGATAAATCAGTCTCCATCTTCAAACTCGCCGAACCAGATGAGATACCTTCTATGACCCCAAGATGTGCCGCCGTCGCAGTCGTGGCTTCGAAACTAACGGTGCTGGCGCTACCGGCCTCATCCTTTCCCTCCTCGGGGTAACCCAGCGGCGCTTCTTTTTTAATCGAATTGCTGCCACTTCCAGAACTCTTTCGCAACCTGATTGACACAAAAGAAGACACCTTCCCCCATAGTTTTATTGATTTTTTCGGCTCGTTCATTTTTGTTCGGCTCTTCGGCCCTCCTGCTCCTCCGCGAACTCTTTAAAGAGTGGTTGAAAGGTGTAGCAAGAAATAGCAATCCCCAGAACTACTGCAAAGATGTATTGCCTTCCCTGTCGCCGCCTTGGTCGCAAGCGCGGGATCTCTTTCAAACTCGTCGGAACCAACCTATTGCCTGAGTGTGTTCGACTGGCAGATCCAAAATTATTTGTAAAAATCCCTTTGAAGAAATCCATGTATAGCAAGTTGACTCGCGCGCTCGAATGAACTGCTGCTGAATGCTGAGATGTGGGCGCAGTTGGGTGACCGGCAAAGAGGCGAGAAGGCGGGTGCGATACCAGCCTGTGACAATAGTCGCTCATGTAAAGTACGGCCCGTTACTCTTGACGTCATTTGCGTATGGCCACCCCTTCCGTCTCCGATTCCATCATTCCGTCTCCGTAGGCTAGCGATATTAGAGTTAGGGTTAGGTTAGTATCCGTTTGTTAACAAGACATAGTGTACGAGGACTGTCAACTCTCACACTAAAAGTCCTAAGTCCTGATATCCGTTTATAACAAATCACTGTCTACGAAGCTACGAAGCCACTTATGAGGGAACCGAACCATCCTATGTTATGGGTAATCATATTGATTCCCGCCCGAGGAACACGAAGTTGGAGAATTTTTGCAACACTGCAGGAGAAAAATTGACGATAACGTGTCTCGCACCGGCTATGAAGACTGGAGGCTCTTTTGCGGGTGCGCGGAAGTCGTCGAAGACGAGATTCCGGAAGCATTTGGAAACGACCGCGAGCACGAAATCCCCAACAGCATGTCTCCGGACGTTAAACAAAGCTCGGTTTACAGAGAAACCTGTTGCTACGAAAACCCCCGTCAGCAGCACTCTTCTGCGTCGGCGCCAAGGTCAACAAATAAGTCGCGCACGGAGTACAACCTTTCAAAGTGGGAAGAAAAACTTTGATGGGCTGCTTAAAGTATTGCAAAAAGGCTTAGATCTCCATGAAGCCACGGCAGACAGTTCTGGTTCCCGCTCGGCACCTACACTGTTCCCAAACGGAACCGTGTCTCCTGCATCAACCATGGGCACGCCATCATCTTCTCCTGCTGGCCGTAGATCATCTACACTTGTTATCAAACAATTTAAAGCAGTCGATACTGCTGCGAAAAAAAAAAGGTACCGACGAATATTGGAAAAGGTAGATTTGTTCAAGACGCTACCCGCGGAGGACCGGGAGAAGATTATTGATCATTTGAAAGTGAGGAGATACCCTCCTGGCGCTTATATTTGCCGCCAAGGTGACGTTGGGAACACCATGTATATTGTAGAAGGGCCTGGTACTGTGTGTGTCACGAAAAACGACCCAAGCGATCCTGAGAATGAAGAAAAGGAAACGGTGTTGAAAGACGAGCTTCCTGTGGGTACATTGTTTGGTGAGCTCGCGCTGATGACAGATAACCGTCGAAGCGCGAACATCAAAGCCAATGCAAACACAACCTGCATGTACATCACAAATGAGATATATAACAAGCTTTTCGAAGAGGAAAATAATGATGCAGAAGTAAAACGACGACAAATTTTAGAACGGGAAATTCTGGAAAAAATTGCCATCTTTGCAAAATACCTCTCTCAAGTTCAACGAAGTAAGATTACTGAGTGTATGCGACCGAGCACGTTTTCGAAAGGCGACTACATTTGCAAAGAGGGAGAATTGGGAGAAACTTTTTATATCATCTTAAAGGGTCACGTCAATGTCACTGTAAACGATCCTGGAGATGTGGAAGGAGAGCGCATTGTGTCGCGCTTGCACCCAAATGATTATTTTGGTGAAATTGCCCTTTTAGAGGACTGTCCACGTGCCGCGAATTGTGTTGTAGCATCAGAAAAAGTAATCGTAATGGAACTGCACAAGCTTCACTTCGAGACACTGCTACCTCCACAAATTAAGGACATGATGCGCCATGAAATGGAGCTGACGCGTGTAGGTTTGGTTGGTTTTAGTGATGCTCCAAGCCACGGGTCACCAAAGTCTAATATGAAAACACTTCGTAAACAAGATTTTACCAGACGCGAATCCATCGACTTCCTTATATCTGATTTTGGTGCAGAGGATATAAACGGGGCCATGCGAACGGATACAAAAGGGTACGCTTTAAGGCATCTACGGAAATTTGTGCGCTCAATAAGTTCGCGCAGAAATGATTATTGTTTCATCAATATGGTCATCCGACATATCAATGATCAACCCCAAATTCGTCAACGGGTTGACAGCTTCGTCGTGCCGCTGATAGAAGCGAAATCGAGCATGGAGAAGGTAACGGTTGCTCAACGAATGTTTAAGGCGTATTTGACGAAACCAGTGCCTGCACGAACTTCAACTGAGGTTTTGTTCTTTAGTCAAGTTTTTCAAGCCGCAAAGGTCATGCAAACTGTACTGTCTGATTTTACTCCATCCCAAATAGGTGACCTGGCCCGCTGCGCATCGTACGAAGTTATCGAACGTGGAAACACAATAATCTACGAAAAAGGCGACCTTGGGGAGACAGCGTATTTCATTCTATCCGGAGCAGTGCGCGTTCTTGACCAAGGAAAAAGTGGGATAAAGGAGCTCCAAACCACTCTCCGTGCGGGTAATTCGTTTGGAGAGTTATGTGTGGTTGGTATCGGCGTGCGACCCGTCTGTGTAGTCACCACAATTCGCACCGAATTGCTAAAAGTGAACAGAAATGCCTATGTGCAAGCGAAGCATTGGGAACGAAATGAAGTGATGAGTCTGAGTCGGAAGACGGGTATTTTGAGCAAAACTGGCCTATTTGACGATTGGGCAAATGACATGCTGTTTCAATTCAGCTTTCGATTTAAGCAAGAAACTTTTGATGCTGGGTCCTTAATAGTTCAGCAAGGGAAGTTTTCCGAGGGGCTTTACATCATCGTCGAAGGCACCGTATCCGTTTGGCAAGGCCAGCAACAGCAAGCTTGTGCAGAACCCAGACTCCATCGATCGACTATAGTTGGAAAGCGTCGGTTTCTAAATACGATTTCTAAAGCAAGTCGCAATTCTTTGGAACTTTCTTTGCTGGGGCCTGGAAACGTGTTTGGCTATTCGCTCGTGGATCCACAAAAGAAATCAGAAAAGTGCAGTTACGTCGCAAAAACGGTAGTAAATTTGTTAGTCCTTCCATCTGCCCTGTTCAAGTCAGAAATATCAGATTTGAGTGGCACCCAATTAAAGACGCGGCACCGAAGTACACTAAAGAAGTTATTGGCCCGGTTTAATTTGCAAAAACAGTTTTGGCCTAAACGGAGAATACAAGCTCAGCGAACGAAAACGGTGGTGGAAAATGTAGACGGAGGGAAAGACTGGGCAGCTATTGCAGCCGAAAAAAAATTTCACTGCCCCGACGATTGGTTTGTAGAATTAAAATATGAAAAACAGAAGCGAGAGCGAGAGTTGGCCCGGCGAAAGGAGGGGGATTTAGTAGCTGTGGATATCAAGACGCGACGGCCCAAGTCAGCGTCGTTACACCGCCGCGTAAATACAGCTGAGAAGAAGCACACCATTGACTTGGCGTTAGAGCGTTTGGCCGCCGAAGATAGACGGGCAAGCATTGTGTCAGGCAAAAGATCCTTTCAGAAGGAGTCCAGGTACGATACTTTTTTGCAATATTTAGATGATGTAGACAAGAGAAAAAGAAAGTCGCGCCGTGCTCGTCGACCAAGAAGTGCGATATTGAAATACCTTGCATGATGAATACAACTCCTATGATTACTATAATTTCAGCGCTCATGCCGCGTCATCACAGACTCATCACAGGACGATTAATCAGGTTTCGAAACTTGTTTATTTAAAGTAGTAAATAACAGCCAATATACTATTTTTATATAAAAGTTATCATACCTATAAACTAACAAATCATAAAGATCTGTAGTTTGCAATATTAGTTTGCAATATTTAGATGATGTAGACAAGAGAACAAGAAAGTCTCGCCCCATCATACAACTGAAATCGACCCGAAAACTATGCGAAAGTAAATATGTCCGAAAGTGGTTGATCTAACTAAAAAAAAAATAACTGGTCTCTTGTGTTTATCATATATCAATATATCATATAACTTTTAAAACTTATATGATATCATATACGTATGATATCCGAGTAATAATATGAACCGACCATGATTTAATCCTCGAACAAGTAAATCTACCAACCAACAATCAATGGCCAGGGGTGACCGCCATAGGATCATTTTCGTTTGTAGCTGGGGGGCCAAAAGCGCATTGGTTGAAGTAGTAATTCTCAAAGCGCAGGCACCGTGGAGACATACCTTTGACGGGTGCTCTAGCGGCAATGTCCAAAAATGACGTGCGAGCAGAGGGGACTTGTGTTGACTTGGCTAATAGTCTACTTTCCATATAAGCCCCAATCGCTTCGGAAATTTTTTGCTGCGACTTACTGCCTGAACTCGTCCATATGTCTTGCAAAGTTCCGGACAATATTTCCTTCTCTAAAAATGTAGAAAGCACGGGCGTTAAAGACGTCTCCCGTAGGTGGCTACTTTCTGCGAGGTAGAACGAGCAAAGGACCAAACAGACGAACGAGAAAGCAGACATGTGTGCCACACCACGCAGGTCTTATTCCAGTTTGAATACGTGCATGCACAAGCATCGACTTGCTTCAAGTCGCTCGAGGTTACTTTCCTTGCACTAAGAAAAACGGAGTGACGACCAGCCAGTCAGTCGCGCGACCACGAGGGCGGGTCGAGACGTAGACCACGAGGGCGGGTAGCGGGTAGTACGTCGAGACCCTATCGGGTTTTACTATAACATGTAGTAGTGTTTTTGATAGTTTACTCTTCAACCAATGTAAAATTTAATTACGATACTTAGTAGTCTAGTCATTAAATTAAGTCCGCGCACTCAGAAATCTTCGTTTGCTTTCGTAGCAAACCTTGTCAGGCAGATACCAAATGCAGCAAAGAAGGACATTGGGTATGTAAAGTCGACGTTGAAACGCTCCGAATCTCTCCCTAACTGAAGTAACACACGCTCCGGATCGTCACGCTCGGATTGTCCCAGCTTTGAATCCATGAAAGTTTTACGCTGACTAGCTTCCGCGGGATGCGATACGCAAAGCTGGAAGTTTTTGACCGACGTTTCATTCGCCCGACCTTTAAAATCGCTCAATATGGAAGTTTTCCCCGCGCTAAAAGTTCGGTTTTGCAAGCACAGGATACGCTCAGTAGCTTTTACATTTTGAGTTCCTTCTGCTCGCACTTCTCCGAACAGTTTGTACATACTATCGTCGTCTGTAAACGGGCGGAACTGGGCTTCCGTGACTGTTTTTCCGTCGTCGCGAACCACAGCGGGAAGTGACACTTCCATCCTTCTCGACTTAACGGTGTCTTTCTTCCGATTGTATACCACAGCCGCCATTTCTCGTCGCGCCGCCGACTCCTTCATCTCCCACTGTGTGCTCTTGACCAAATCGACCAAATCATGCGGGTTCATCCCACGGTCATAAAGAATGAATTCGTCTGCTCCCTTTTTCGCTTGGAGTTTGCCCATGTACCATTTCGAACGACTATTATAACTTTTTCCCATGTCTTCGCGGTCGATGGAAATCAAATAATTCAAACTAGAGCAACCCATAAGTTTTTGCGCCACCATCAGCTGTCGCGAATCCTTTTTGTTATTTTTTTCGATGTGGAAAGTGTACAGAGGGTTAAAACGGAACATCCCCGAGGTATCTCGAAGAATATAACAGCGAATGTTTTTGTTGACACCTTGGTACGGGGGAAGAATCAGAAACTTCATGAGATCCGATCGACGGGAGGGTACCAAGTTGACATTGTACGGGGTAATTTCATCCCGTTTCATACCTTTGGGCTCCGTTGCAGAACCTTTGGGCGATGGAGATGCGTTTTCTGCATCCTCGGCTCGTTTGCCTTCATCTACATCAGTTTTGACTTTGAGATCTTCCCCATCCTGGAAACGTAGCGTTTCGACGCCATTGATATTTGTTTCCTGTAATTTAGGTGACTTGGGAGACGCCCGCTCCGTCCTTTGACTGCTGGACCGGCGTGTCTCAGCAGGTGCGTTCCTAGAATTTTTACAGCCGCTGCTAATAAGAGTAATATCACGCAGGGGTATTCCGTCTTTTAATTCGCCATCGTGAAAGCGGACTTCAAAGGTACCGTCCCTGGCACGTCTAGTAACGACTCCGCCATAAAATCGAAGCCAGCCAGCCGCTTTGGCCTCGACAGTGTCGCCTACTTCCACTGGGCTTTTTGGGTGCTGAAATTGCGGGGAGTAGTCTGGTGGATTCGCGCGTTCTAAACGCCCTTTCGCAACGCCCACATTCTCGACATCAAAACGTTGATCTTCGCCATCCACGTTATCGCCTCGGCCCGCACGGCCGTCTCCCTTCTCCCTACGCACCCTATCCTTATCAGACACCTCTTGGCGCGACAAAATATTGCCCCTTCCCATAAACTTTTTTTCGGGGGAGGACCTTTTCTTTTTGGTTGTTGTGCGGTGGCGGAAATGTTCGTCTTTTTTGTCAGCCCAGGAATCCAAGCCAAACTCTTGCTTTAAATCGTCGTGGTCCCAATGCTCCAAATCGGGAATGGCTGGCGTGTCGCCGTCATCGTCATCAGAGAAAAACGTGCTCTTCGTATGAGACTTCCCGCTCGATGGACTATCCCTTCTGCCGCCAGACTTTGACGACGTCATACGCCATGCATCTTCGTCAATATCATGTGCCATATAATTGTCGTCCTCCTCTTCGTCGTCGTCTGAGAAAACGTTCGGAAAGCGGGCCGACTCGATAATTCCGCTATCACGTATGGGCGACTCTCTGGGCCTTTCACGCCGGTCTTCGTCACTATCATCGGCCTCAATTCTGGGGCTTTGAATCCCCTCTGATGTTCTGGAGCGAACTTGCGAGAGTCTAGGAACGTCATTTGATTCTTCTTCGTCGGCAACTTTCGAGGAAAACGATGATGAATATCGGTCTGCATGCTCTTTCTGTTGCTTCGCTCGCATGTACGCGGCCCTGGCGCCGGCACCAGCAACACCTGAAGGTTGGCCAGACGGCGGTTTTGCATATTTTAGCCGTGCAGCGCTTACTGCACTAAGATGGGTGGGTCGCCCACCAGATGGTGGTGGAAGCACCACCCTTTTGCTGCTGCCTGCAGGTGGCTTACCCTTCGGAGGCGGCACAGTGTGTTTTTGTGTCCGCTCGTCGTCCTCGTCATACTTACTACCAGCGGAAGCAACGGCAGTCACCTCTTCGTCATCGGACTCGTCCCAGTCATCATACTTGGACGACATGACGAACGCAGGTAAAAATACGGAGAGACGGGTGGGATGGGCGAAGGGGGGGGTCTTTATCGACTCCGACTTTGAGGATCACGCACGACGATGTCTCGCACATAATGTGAACTCCAGCACGGCGTGTGGTGCGCAACCACTTGAGTGGGATGGGCTGGGGGTGTAACTACTGTGTTTGGAATTCTAACTGAAAAAGTAGTACCTACCCGATGATGCAACGACATTTTAGACTACACTCCTATAACAATAGTAATATCGCTCCTAACTCTAGACTATCAAAACACTACAAAACGTCTACTCCTAACTCTAAACTATCGCAAATAATGTGAACCCAGCACGGCGTGTGGTGCGCAACCACCAGAGTGGGATGGGCTGGGGGGGTGGGAATGTGGGAATGTGGGGGATCATAAATAACTCCGAACTCTAAACTACCAAAACACTACAAAACGTCACAAATAATATAACGTCAAAACGTCACGCGATCATGTACGATCCGTATCAATGCAGACATGCACTTATGCACTTCTCTCTCAGTGTGCGGTAGGCACCATGCGAGTGTTGAATCTATACTCACCGCGGTCCGCAGGAAGCGTATCTCGGTAGCTATCTCGGCAGGCCAGAGAAGGTCGTTTAATTGCGACCTACGTGCACTCGTGGCCCAACTTCTTGCACCTCGTTGGGACGGACGGTATGGTGTGCCCAATGAGGTTTGTTTTGGTAGGGTTCTCTGTTGTCGTCGCAGCATTGGGTGTGCTGTTCCTCAGTTCGGACGTCAGTGGTACTGGTCGGAGTGAGCCGGCGAAGAGTTGGGTGGGGTGGATTTGGGAGTATGCAAACGGGACATATTTAATTGAACGATGGAAACGTTTCTGGGATAAAGGCGGCATCGCACTGTTAGCTGTTGTGGGGATACTCGTGCCGTTAGCTGCCTTGACAATGCTGTATATTGTACTCCCACACTTCCTCCCTCGAGAAGCCCTCTCTAATTTTTGTCCTCACCACTACATTCCATTCGCACACGAATTAAAAGCATTTTATAAATCATTTGTTGGAAGTTCTGTGAAAAGTACAGAACTATGAAAAAAAAAAGTATTTTCTATGATATATGATATCTTATCATATAAAATAGTATATTGATTGGCTGTGTCTTATCATATATATAAATAGTATATTGGCTGCTGTTATTTACTTAAATAAACAAGTTTCAAAACCTGATTAATCGTCCTGTGATGAATTGCAGCATGAGCATTCCCTCGTATTTCTATTTCTCAGATATAATATCCTTTTTGATTTTCATATAAATACAGCCTTCTAAAATAAATTCCTGAAACTGATTAATCATCCTGAGATGAACTGCAGCATGAGCATTCCTTCTTATCACTATTTCTCAAATAATATCCTTTGTGGTTTTCCAAGCAGTGGCATAAAATTTTTGTAGTTGGCCCGGTGCTGTCTTGGGAAATATTAGAAGGACTATGCATATCCTTTGTAAAATGGGATATGATTAACTATATCTATAAATAGTATATTGGCTATTATTTATTTTTAAAACTATATCTTATTTTTTAATTATACTATTTATATAAATAGTATATTGGCTATTATTTATTTAAATTATTATATATATATGCTACAAACTTATGGTGCATAATCTTCAATTAGAAAGAAGATAGAGGTACTTAGTATTAAAGTAGAATCTTTCGTGTGATAAATTGATGATGACGGTTCTTCATCGAGCTTATTCCTTAGATTAAAGAGACTGTTGTTTTATTCTTTTTTACTGTTGCTTCCCAGTAAAAACACCAACATTTTTTCGTGGGGTAGGTTTCATCTTTCGTGCAGACCTATTTTCTTTTGCGTCTTCAGCAGAAAATATTTTTGGTTGTGTGACTTTCTCAGTTTCTCGGAAAATCACCTTTCGGACCAGCCCCTTCCCGCTTACCCATTCAATATCCTTTTTCCCATCAATTGCGGCTTGTAAATTTTGTAGCCGACGAGTCAATCGCGTGACTTCTTTCTTCTGTGTCGGTAGCGTACTGGCGATCTTCACCATTCTTTGTACGTATTTATAAGCGACATGCAAGTGATGTACTTTCCGACTGGCGTCTTCCGTGTACACTCTAATCTTTGCAATATAAGTATTTGCTAAAGTTTGGAATTCTTTTTCGCCTTGTTCGAGCTGTCGAAAGAGGAGTGCTGCTTGATCCCCATGGAAGACGGCTTCGTGAATCTCACCGATGGCATCCTGCACGACGGAAACGCACGAGAGGGCGCGTGCTTTGTACAAGAGCAAGCTCGAGTCTGCTGCAAAAGAGGACAATCCTTTGTCGCACATATCTTGCACTTTTAAGAATTTTAGTTTTGCTTGATGAAGAAAATTAGCCGTACCCTCCACGGCTGGAGATCTCCGTTTTCTAGACGAGTTCTCCTTCGTAACTTCCACCGCTTGCCGATATTTGACGTAGATAGTCATCGCCACCTCGTACTCGCGGATTACCGCAGATATTGTCTTTTGCCTCGTTTTTGTTTGGTTGTTTGCTGGTGTTTGAACAATATCTATATGGTTCTTGCCTTTGCTGGAAGCACTTTCGCTGTTCTTTAAAGAACGCATGTCAACTGAGGTAGGAGAGACAGAAACTTCTCTCCACGTTTGGAAGCCATTTCGCTTGTCGCGGTCAACCTTGTTCCGAAGTATGCGTTTCAACGCCATCATCATAAGTGCTTTGGCGTTGGCTTTTGCTTTTTCAGCCATAGCACTGCTGTGGCGGTCGTCAATATTTTTTAAATGAGTCTTCATTTTTAAATTCAAGCTCTCTATCTCGGCAATATGTTCTTGGTGAACAGAACTATTGATAGCAGTATGTTTTTCCTGCAGTGTGGCAATTTTATCCTCGTATGTTTTCGATACAGATGATATAGCCTCTGCAACTTTTTTTTCGACTATTTCTTTTGATTCCTTTTGGGTCGCCGCTAATTCAATTTGAGCTAGAGACAGCTTTTGCTCTAATTCTTCTACCCTTTTGTCGTCTTTGTAAGTGTCGACAAGATTTTTATTTTCCTCTCTCAACCGCTCGATCTCAACACTGGCTTGTCCCAATTGCAAGTGGAATGTACGCTCTGCATTTACTTTATCAATGGTTATATCTTCCATTGATACCGACATTGCTTCGATCCGCTTTTTTAGTGTGGCCACCGACTCTAACGCAATAATTTCTGCGCGTTTTTGTTCCTGTAAGTTCAGCCGGTTTTCGCTGGCCGTTTTTTCGATAGTCTGCCTCAATGTTCGCAAGACATTTCGATGCGTATCCATAGTGTCGGACAATATTTTATCTTTCTGTTTTTCTTTCTCCAAAAGTTCTTTTTGATGAACTATACGGTCTTCGTTGAACCGCTCCTCCTGTATTCGTAATTGCTGCTTGTGCTCCTCTCTTTCGGAATTCAAAGTTCTTTCTAAGTTGTCTAATTTTACTTGCATTGCCGAAGACGCCTCCAGGACAGATAAATCGTGCTGTTTTTGAGTGCGTTCCATAACAAATGCATACTTAGTTTTTAATGCGGACATCTCTTGCTCTACAGTCATCACTTTATTTTCGGCGTCCTGTATTGACGCTTTAGCGTGATTCATGCTCGCAGCATACTCCATTTCTTTTGCTTTCAATTGTAACTTGTGCTCAGCAATGATACTGTCTACATTTAATGCTTCCAATTCTGACTTGTGGGCGTCATTGACATTCTTGATCCTATTCTCGAATTCTGCCGACAATTGCTTAAGTGATTGCGCGTGTAGTGTGATTTGATTTTGCAGCTCTTGGTCTTTTTCTTTCCTTGCGGCAGTCAACAATTTTGCTGACTCCCCTTTAACCGCATCTTTAACCACCTTAATTGCATGATCGTGCTTCGCTTGAAGCTGTGTTTTTTGTGTTACCCAAAATTCCGCTGCCACTGCTTGCTCACAGCGTAGTTTTTCAATGGAAGCTCTATGGTCGTCGCTGGCTTTCGACATCATCGCAGTTACGTGAACTACCTGACTCCTTAATTGTTTCGCTTCTATTTTAAAATATTCTTCTTTACTTGCTAATTGCTCGTTAAATGCAATTTCTGCTGCTCTTAATTCATCCTCAGATTTTCGTTTCGTGTTACATAGATCTTTCTCAAGTCGGGCAATTTCTTTCTTTGACGAATTTTCTAGATTTTTATATTTTTCCGATGCAGTTTTGACTGTTTTTTCTAAGGCCTTTGATGCTTGCTTCGCTTGCTTTTCCAATTCATTGTTCGCTTGATTCGACTCCCGTTTCTCTATAACCTTTGCCATTGAGGCCATTTTCCACCGATCAAAATGTCTCGTTTTTATCAATGTTAACTTGAATTGAAATAATGCCGATGATGACATTTCGTGGAAATTATCAATGCGGTTACGGAGCACATTGCAAGCCGAAACTTCTTCTTGGTATTGTCGCTTCAATGCCTCGCAAGATGAAAATGATGCACGCTTCGACTCTTCTGCCGATGCTTCTAATTCGATAACACGCTCTTTTAAGGTTTCGATTGTGACATCTTTTCCTTTCAGATTCTCCTGATCCAAAGCACTTTGCGTACTCCAATATTCATCTTTTTTTGCCAAAGTGATTTCTGTCTTTTCCAAGACCTTTTTAAATTTAGTCCCTTCTTCCACAAGCTTGGCCGTTTCTTCTTTATGACGACGCATCAACACTTCTTGACGGACATTAAAGTCTTCTTGATTTCGTCTTAGTGCTCGAGAGATTGCCAATTTCTGTCGCCAAGCATTTATATGCGCCATCAAAACTCGAATTTTCTTGCTCTTCAAAAAATTGCGAGCAGCACTATTGAGGGAAAGTCGTGTTTTTGTTTCTTCTTCGCGCAATTTCAATTCGACTGTTTGTGCATATGCTTTTGCCTGGCGCAAAGACGATGACATGTCTCGTTTCATTGTCGCATGCTCTTTACTTGCAACAGACAATGCCTTTTCACCCTCTTCCTTCGTTTTTTTGATTTGCCGATGCGCAGAAACAGTCTCGTTTTGAAGGGATTGTACCTTGCTTTTAAGCTTGATAATTTCTTTTTCTAATCCCTTTATTTGGCAACGATGGGTTTCATGCAATAAATTCAGCTGGCGTCGTTCGGCATCCAGCTCATCAACCGCTTTGTTGAGTAAATCAGACTTGATTTTCAGACTATCCACAGTGGTCTTCTGCTCCCTAATATGGGTGTCTTCTTTTTTCTTCATTGCTGAAGCGTGCGTTCTCTTAAGCAAGTCTATGCCCTCCTCTAGTTGATTGCGGAGTAATTGAATATCTTTGTCCTTCTGGCATCGTAGTGCTTCTAAATCTGATTGTCTTTGGCTTTGCAGTGATTGATAGGCTTTGGTTCTGCAATGACTATTCCATGCCGCAAAAGACTTCGCGAGAAATTTTTCATGCAAATGCTTGTTTAATCGGCCAGCATATATTGCTCTGATTCGCTCGATATTGTTTGTTTTAATGCTAATTTGATGATTCATACGATGTTCTCGCTCTTTTGATTCTTTGACGTGTGCATCCATTGCCGCAGATAGTTCGTCATCTTTTTTCCGAAGTTGGTTCAGTTCCCTGGACATTGCTGCGTTTGTATCTTGAAGCACTTTCAGTGATTTATGATACTCTGTTGCAGCTTCTTTTAATTCTTCCGTGTTTTTCTTTGATAACATGCTCGTTACGGTAGCTATTTTACGAGTCATATTCGTGAGCTCTTCTTTCAACACATTTCCCTCTTTTTGTTTCGCTTCTGATAGTGTTCGGTACTTCGCTCGCATGTTGAATTGCACCCATGATGCAAAGTGTGTCGCAAGGGCTTGTTTTCGCAAAAGCTTTGATCTTTGTGAACAACTCTTTGATTGAATTCTTGCAATAGTTATCAGTGATTTGGAAAGTTTGCTTTCTACTGTGCTTGCTGCTGCCTCTATCAATTTCAACTTGTTTTCGTGCATTTGTGCGACGTCTAAAAGCTGCTTTGAATAATCTTCTTTCATTTTCTCAACAGCTGTGTGATGATCTTCCCTGGCATTTTTTAAGGTTTTTTCTCCTTCTGAAACATCTTTTTCAAGAGAGTTGATTTTCATGTCATTTTCTTTCTGTCGTCGGGCCATTTCGTCCTTCAACGTTTTTATTTTAGCATTTCTTTTTCGGATAGTTTCATTGTTGCCTGATACGATCTTTTGAAGGCTTTTTACTTTTGTTTGGTGCTCTTTGAGTTCCAACGCATAGCCTTTTTCCAACTTGTTTATCTTTTCGTCGTGCGAGAGGGTCAAAACTTTGACAGAAGCTCGTTGAACTTCAAGCTCTCGCTCGCTCTGACTTGCTTTTTCCATAGCAGCCGAGGTGGCACTCTCGAGTAATTGTTGATGTTCCCGTTCGACGTCCTGAAGCATTTCGTCGTGTTGAGAGCACAGTTGCTTTACCTTGTCCTGGGCTTGTCGAGCTCTATGCTCCAACTCTTCCCGGTGTAAATCCCGCAAATTTTCTAACTCAATCCTCGCGCTCTCTTTTTGCTCTTTGGCCTCTTCTGCTCTCGTCGAGAGAGCTTTGCTCAGGCCATTTACTTTTTCTCTTGATTCCTCGAGCGCCGAGCTCATTTCACCTCTCGACACCTCCTCCATTTTCAACATTTCAACGGCCTGCTTTAATTTAAGACTCAGCGCTGAATGGCTCATACTGACGACTCTGTCTTTCATTACCTCCCGCTGCTTGAGGAGATTTTCGATTTTTACCCTGCATGCTTGAAGCATGTCTTTTTGGATTTCGACTTCCACGTGTGTTCCATGTTCTGCAAAGTCTAAGTTATGCTTCTCACAGTACAACTTCGCCAATTCGAGGGGGTCGTCGTTCACTGCGTGAACGTCCATTTCGTCTCGGGCGCGAGTTGTTTGGAATGGGCGTGTATCTTGAAAACACGCTTGTTAAATATGAAACTGCCAGCAACTACGTTGCCTGCTCAACCTTCTTCCTCGAGACCGTAGTTTCTTTTTACGAGACCAAGTATCTATCCAGGGTCGTCCAAGTTGGTGAACTGCTGTTTCTCGATTCTAGCTAGGTTTGCGAAATAGTACTGCTTGGATAAGTTTAAGATAGCATCATATTAGTAAACAAAAATAACCGTCGAATTGGAGAATTGGAGGCAAATATTTTTTGGCATAGCAAGACAAGGGTTTGTCTTGCTATGGTGATGGAGGTAAAATAGCGAGGATGTACCATCGAGTAAACTGACTTGTGCACTCTAAATGTCACGTCCTCGTACATGTAAGGACGTGAACTTCGTACTGGACGGTGTAGACTACAGCAACTTGGTAGATACGTCGAGGAGGACGTCGCTAGAGATGATATTCCTATGTCTGGTGAGAATGTATCTACATAGCATGGACTCAAATGTGTTGTGCAGCGTGATCGTAAGGAGATGGAGACGTGCAAGCAAGACGTCCCAAGACATCGTCAACTCGTCACCAGACACGACTTGGAGGCACGGATGGCACACCTTGCTCAGATAGGACATCGGCCAGACTAAATCATCGTGCAACTACGTCGTGGACAATGCTATGTACCCGTATCTCTGAACAGATGTGAACGGCTCCGACGACGAGTGATGGCTACGTAGTTGTCTTGGATAATTGTTTAGTAAAGTAGGTGATAACCTATGTAGAAATGAGGAAGTAGAAGAGGTGTTCATTCATCGAGCGAAAGATACCGAGAGTGGCTTAACTATGGTCGAGCAGGTTTTAGGGGAATAAAATCATCAAGACTGGATGAACATGGCATAGCATTAAAAAAACTCGTTATTCGTGCACAACAGGTGCCAGGGTCTGACATCTAAATCCAATCAGACCTTTTTATCAAACAACCGCAATTTTGCCCACCACCCATAAATCTTCGCACCGGAGGGGCTCGGGTACTGTGGTGCAGTCGCTTAACGAACAACCTCCAACAACACCCGCGTCCAAGACACAACAATGCTCTGTGCAAACATGGATGCGCCGCCCTTAATTATCGAATGCATTACGTGGAACTCTCATGGCTGCAAGGTGGCAACGATTGATCGGAAGGGAAACGTTGGGAAGTTGTTCGACAAATGTGCAGAAACTGACATTTATGTTATTTCTTTGCAAGAAATTGTGCCATTGGATATTGACCATATTTTATTCGATTTTTCCGGTAACATCGAATGCACCAGACTGGATTGGACGAAAAGGATTTTGGAATATGCGAACGCCAATCTAGATAAGGCAGATGTGCAATTCGAAGTACTCTCGTCAAGGGCGATCGTGGGTACTTTTCTTTTGGTGTTAATCAAGAGCACACACAGAGCTCGTGTCCAACATACGCAAGATCAGGACATTAATTTGTACTCGTTTCTTGGCGGGTTTTTGTCATTGGGTAATAAGGCCGCCTGTGTGCACCGATTTCAAGTGTATGGGAAATGGTTTTGCATTGCAAGCGTACATCTCGCTGCCCACCGACCGATGGTGAAGGAAAGGATTGAGCACGTTCGTGCTATTCTTCACCAAACTTGTTTTATGATGGCCCCACATCGCTTCGAAGACCACGACTTTTGCTTCTTTGTGGGCGACATGAATTGGAGAATAGTGGAGTCTTTTGATGCTGAAAAGGGCTATCGTTTGGCGGACGGTGGGTCGTTTTTGGAATTGGCCGAGTTCGACCAATTGAATGATTTACGTGCAAAAAAGACCGGTGTAGTATTTAGAGATTGGTGCGAAGCACCTTTGTCCTTTACACCATCATACAAATTAGACTTGAAAGCAAAAGTTCTGGATGGGCATACACACTCATATAAAGTTGACAAGAATTCACTCGAAAAATACGTGCCCGCGTGGACGGACCGTGTGTTGTACAAGTGCGCATTTGCATCGTGCGTTCGGGTAGAGAAGTATACCTCGATCGTGCTGGAGGATCCCGTCAGCGACCACTTTCCTGTCAAATTTCGTGCTTCCCTCAACCTTCCCTCCTTCGAAAAAGAGAGGAAATTGATGGATGAGGAGATGGAGAGACTTAAGAAAACAGGTGCGGGTACTCTAGCAAAACACGCGTTTGCCGATGATAGTGGAATGGGGAGTCTAACTTGCGGCACGTCGATGCGTATGGAAGAGGAGGAACAGTGCGTACTTATGTAAGTACGCACTCCTATCACTACAAACCTGCATGTAAGTATCGTACGTACCACGGTCTCTGCAAGTCCTTGTACGTCAACCAAATGGGACGCTTCGCGATGTCGTCCAAGACTGCGTATGATAGATGCGTGGCTTGGGAGGAAGGATGGTCGGAACCGGCGACCCCGCCGATGAAATCGAATCGTTACCAGAAATAAAAGAATGCCGCCAAACAACCGTGCGCCAGCGCCGAAACCGCCCGAGAAAGGGTCTTTCCCACTTGATCATGGGGGGGCATGTAAACCACAGATGGTAGCATTTCAAACGTGTTTGCGTGAAAATGGCAGCAATCACTCCAAATGCCGGCAGTTTTCTCAGCTGTATCTGACATGCCGTATGGACCATCAACTGATGGCTCGTGAAGACTTGAAAGATTTGGGTTTTACCGAAGAGGCGGAGAAGAATGCTTTGAATGCGATAAATAGAACCCTAGGTGAGGTAAAAAAGGAGAACAAAGGTTTCGTTGCAGGCGTCAACATCAAAGGGAATCCGTCGCGGCAGAGGTGACGGAACATCATCATTTAAGGTTGAAGTTTGCAGATTGATTTATGAAGTACGCCTCTACTTTTTCCCTATGACTAACTAATATTAGAAGCATCCCTAGATTGCATTGTTGCATACTTTGTACATTTTTACGAATGCTTGGGTGTCAAAAGAAAAGCATGAATGATAACAGAGAGCAGTATCACCGTTTCAGCGTTTACCTTCCCGGTACACCTCCACTTGCTCGGCATATTCGTCCCGCTGGAGACAAACTTCAGCCAGCTTTGTCCGGAAGGCCATTTCGAAGGAGTGAATTGCTGCTTTGTGCTCTTCACGGAGCACGTCTAATTTTCGTTTCATCATACTTTTCTGGTCTAAAAAATCGTCATTCAAATTTTCTAATGCGCGCTCCAACGCAATCCGCGATTCTTTTGCTTGGCGCTCCACTTCTTCGGCACGCTTTTCACTCTTCTCGCATGCTTCTTTCTGCCTCTGAGACACCTTCTGCTCCTCGCTCAATTCGAAGATGAGCTGGTTGATGGTCACTTTACTCGCCGATAATTGCCGTTCGAGATCCAACGCCATTGTTTCGTGCCTGTCTTTTTCTGCCATTATGTCCGCAATCTTCTGTTCTTCTTTGTAACGATCGCGATGTTCGAACAACTTTGCTCGCATTTCTTTGTTTTCAGCGAGCAGCATGTCGATTTTCGACTTTGCCCTTGAGAATTTTTTCGTCATTTCACTCGCACGATCTTCACTTCCCTCTAACTCTTCGATTCTCTGCATTAATTTTTCGTAGTCTTTTTGGAGCTGCTGATGATGCTGCGCCGTCCTGCGCAGGGAAGAAATTTCCTTGTTCTGACTTTCGATAACTTCGGCCATTTCGTGTTGTACCTGCACGGCATTGTTATACTGCCGTCCACTTCGAACCGCTTTGTTTTTCCACATATCACAATCTTGCATCAACCTTTCGATGGTATCTTTTTGAGTTTCCAGTTGGAGAATCAATTTAGAAGTTGGCGAGGTCGGGCGCGTTTTTTGCTCCCTATCCTCCTGTACGCCGACATCGCCCGCAAACAGCAACCGGGAGGGGGTGGTGCTGGAAAACTCGTGCGGTGTCATTGTTTCGGTTACCAAACCGTCCTTTTCGCCATGAAGAATATCATCCAACAGCACCTTCTCGGGAGAGGAATAAATCGAATCCTTACCGTGCTTTTTTATGCTCGTTGCGATCGCTTGTTTTATAGACGACAATTTTGCCGGGCTGACGTTATCCAAGACTGCTGGAACGAACTGGCGTTGGATGGATATCATCAACATATGCTGAACCTCGTGCCGCAACTCCATTATTTTATTTACAAAGTATTCCCGGTCTTCGCTGTGCACAGCGAGGCTCAGACACAGCTCTAGGACCATCCTAATTTTTTCGTCCATGGAAGCGGCATCGTACTTGCCCGCAATCGAGGGAACGTTGCGGTATGCTGCGATCATTTCTTCTCGAATGAGCGTCCAATTAGACGTGAACGAATCGTGCCGCGATGGGCTCTTCTTCCTGTTCCAATCGTCACTATTTTCTTCTTCCTCTGACCAGCTCGTCTCCTCACATGTTAGTCTAGTAATGACTCGCACCAACCATCGAAATGCTGTGAGTAAGATGCACCCATCTGCCAACTCGCAAAAGCTTGCTTCCCTTCCCAACACACGGGTGCCT
>Ga0099797_100344_pt1 | contig 30576 bp, 24 predicted proteins | sample Uncmet_Sort48C_1_FD_89871 | JGI IMG/M metagenome (GOLD analysis project Ga0099797, IMG submission 89871) | Marine eukaryotic communities from CALCOFI LINE 67, Pacific Ocean - C012_Sort48C_1 | ecosystem: Environmental > Aquatic > Marine > Oceanic | place: Pacific Ocean: Monterey Bay | collected... | reverse complement strand
TGAAGGATTTGTTTTCCAAAATTTTCGTGAACGACCGGGAAGTGAGGGTTTCTAGAATTTTGCGCTCGTTGATGACCGAGTCGAACGCGGTCTTCACCTGTCGGCCCTTGCCCTTACGCGCGAAGACGAAGTCCCTGTATAGATAGATGCGATTTAGATATTACTGAGGAACTCTTCTAAATTCAGCTGTAAACCGACCACGACCGATCCTCTATTATCGAAAACAAGAAACTAAATATGTGGTGCTTTTTCCTCTTCAGCAGCATGACACGGAAGATCTTGAACGCGCAATCCAAATCTCGCTCCTCGTCCCTGGCCCGCTTGACCCTGCCGAATGTACCTATAGTATCATTTAGTTTCCTTGTCATACCGTATACGCTGAGAATGAGGGAAATACAAATAGACGCAGGCTGGCAAATGAAATATCAATGATGAATTGATGTCACCGCTGCCGAGTATGCCATGGTATGCGACGTACTGGTTCCATTTTTTCGTCTGCGGGTCGATTCTCTCCGGGATGATGTCGACCACGTCGTCCATAACGGAGAATGGGGAACTTCCGATAATTACTATCAGAAAATTTAGCCCAACAAACCTAATCTATGTTTCGAGGTCAGCTATAATATCAGTTATGATTCAACTGGTCGCAAAACGTTGATACGAGAGCAAGGACATGTCGAAACTGTGGTCCTTAGAGAAAACAACTTTACGGAATCTAAATTGCAAAGATAGGCGGAGGGAAAAATATTCATTTGATGTGAACTTTATCAGCTTGCGGAGAAAATTCCGAATTCAATTTGAATTTTGCACAGTTTAGTCGTCGGAACACAATAGGACGCTGATGCAGAAGATCAGAAGACAGAACACCTTTTGGAAAAAAAAACGCCGAATCACGGTTTCGCCCTCCAATATTTAGTACTGCTGCAATGTTGAAGCTTTCGAGCTTCTACATCTGTATTTTTGGGGGGAAATGGGTCGTGGAACGAGTATAGAAGTCAATACATTCATTATACTCTCTCAAACACATCCCTCAAAGTCGCCCTCCCAAACACAACATCCTTCTTATAATATAGTGTAACGTGCGAACCACGTTTCACGACACCGCAAACAACGCCGCTTAGCCGCTACCGCTTACGATACAACGCACCAACTGCTGCTGCGAAGATTGTACTCGTCGTCACCCTCCCGGGTGACGTCCGCCCACCGATGTCGACAACCGGCCCGGCTGCCAAAATCGTCATCGTTCATGTCCCAAGCGACACCTATTCGGAGGCACATTGCCGAATGCTGGACACGCGCCCGGCGCCGCAGCCGCGCCGACGCGTGCCGCAACGCCATGGGATTTTCATCGATGGCCACTTGTACCACGGTCGCGTCATCTCGAATTCTCCTAGACGCGAACCGCAGTGCGGTCGCCCGCTGCTTCACCGCCGCCAGAACGATGAGCTCGGTGTCCCGCAGCCTCTCCGAGGCGAACTGCAGCGCGTTACCAGATTCCTGCACCGCCACCAGCACCACGTTTTCTTTGTTGCGCATTTCTTTGGAGGCGTGCTGCAGCGCGTACCCGGTCTCGCGCACGGCCGCCAGGACCACATTTTCGTCGTTCTGCAGCAGCTCCGAGGCAAACCGCAGCGCGCCCCCGATTTGTCGCACCGCGGCCAGCACCACGTCCGCGTTATTTCGCATGTCTTCAGAAGCCTGCTGTAGGGCGAAGCCGGTCTCTTCAACCGCTGCCCGCACCATTTTTTCATTGTTGCGAAAATCTTCGGAGGCGTGCATCAACGCGTGTCCATTTTTTTGGACTGCCGTCATCACGATTTTTTCGTTATAGCGAAAATGGTCCGAAGCGTACTTCAATGCATCTGGATCGCGCTGGACCGCCGCGAACACCACCTCCTCGTCCGCCTGCAATTCAGAAGAGGCGTGCCGCAGCAGGAGGCCGGAATTGAGGATTTCGTCGCTGGTGACCGCCGCCAGGACCATCTCCTTGTCGGCCTGCAGCTCTTCGTAGAACAGCAACTGCAAGGACCCCAGGCGCAGCCCGCGCAGGAGTCCCGCGTAAGACCCGTCCAGCTGCACGGCGGTCCAGACGTCGCCTTCGATCGTTTCCAGCAGCTCCTGGTCCCGCCCCAGTCTTATCATTTCCGCGCCGCAGGCCAGGCGCACCGAATCCTCACAGAGATCTAGCCACCCAACAGGCTCTTCGGCAAGCGCTTCCAGAATGGCGACACGCGCCGCGTGGACCCGAGCGTGTTTGAGAATTTCCACTCGCACCGCGTGCCCACTCGCCGTATGGACGGTCAGCGTCCGCATATTATTGGTCGCAATTATTGATTCGGAACCTCCAGGAGGCTTTCCATCCAAGAACGGCGTATTTTGGGTCACACTTCCATCATCATTAGAGACGCCGCGAATGCTGAATCCGCAGGCGAAATCTCCCAGAGAAATTACCAAAAGGAAAACGAACAACGCGATGTTGCCTACAGGAGACGCCATTTTAGAGTGTGCTGGAGTGTAATGTACGAAACAGGCGCGAATGTTGTCAACTAGCGATAGAATAACTTGTGCGGTTGTTCATGCAGCTTTTGTACGGTTCAAATGGTCCCTATATTTGTCCAATCATTCTAAAATCTCATACGGGCTCCTTTGGAGAAGGGTTATTCTGGAAGCATTTTCGTTTGATGGTCTTGAGAGCAATGAAAATTTCATCGTGTGGAATCAATGATATTTGCAGGAAGAAATGATTTTGAGTTGAAAAACGAAAGGAACGTCAGGAGGGATCACCGAAAAATGGGAAGGAAAACACAATCATAAACAGATGATCGAGGCACGACAAGAACACTGTAATACAATTTGACAACGTGAAAACACCGTATCTATTCTTTGTATAAATGGAAAATTATCAGGAAAACAATGGCAAAACGATTATGTTTAGGGGTATGTGCGTACAAACGGTCCGTGGGAGGACTCTGACTGGCAAAGGGGTATTATGTAGCAAGCGTAAGTAACTTCACAAACAATCGTATTAGAGCCGGGACCAGCATAATATCACCGGCCCCCGTAACTCGCCCCGTAGCCTGTGAAATGGCGACCGGGTTCAGCCGCATCGTTCCGTTGACGCATGTTCTCGCGTAGATACCACGACGCGCTGTATTCGTGGTTGTCGCGGTCGTCGTCGAAATCGTTGAACATCTCCGACGAAGAGGAATCGTCCACGTCGTCGTAGTAGGCCTGAAACTCGTCGCCGCTGTTCGTAAACACGCCGGGACCGCTGAAGTCATCGTCATTTTGGCGTTCGTAAAAGTTTCTCCGACTGGCGCCTCTCCTCGCGTCCCGAAAATCAGAAGAAGAACTAGCGGCGGCAGGCCCCTGCCGCCGGCCGAATCTTTCACGGCCCTGCGCGCGTTCCCGGCGGCAACGTTCGGCGTACGCTCTGTAATTGGGGGCTTGGTCGTCCACATCATCATCGGCATCCTCTTCTTGTTCCTGCTCCCTCCTCCGGCGCCGCTCCCGTTCCTCCTCCTCCTGCTCGTAGTCGCGCCACGAGGCGTTCCGGTGCGCCGACCACGCGCGCCGCCGCTGGCTCCGCTCGCGCGACCGCCTCCTCGACCTCCGCTCGTTGCCGGTGTAGTTCGTGTCCGACTGTGGCCCCGCATTGTAATAAGCCCCGTAGGGGTTGTTCCGGCTGGGCTCCGGCTGGGCACGGCTGCTTGTAGCACCTCCTCTTGAAGAGTGCTGTCCTCCAGGACCTTGTTGAAAAGTGCTGCTCGAAGAGGAGCTCGAGGCTGCTGCTCCCCCGAAACGGCGCGCGTAGTTGATATCATAAATTTCACGCTGCTGCGGGTCTCCCAAAACGTCGTAGGCCTCCTTCACGGCGCGAAACGCAGCGTTGCTGCCGCCCTCCTTGTCCGGGTGCGTCTGCAGCGAACGCTTGCGGAACGCGCGTTTGATCTCCTTATGCGTCGCATTCGGTGCCACATGCAGCACTTTGTAGTGGTCGATCATGCTTCTTAAATCTTATCTATCGTATAGTATACTACGAAATTGACATAATGTTTGCACCGGCGCTGCTTCCACAAAACTATCGTATACTGGGAAACGAATGGGGACTGTTTGTATTTGGGGTCACATCAACACACCACCGCGAATAGTTTGTGAGCCACGCGCCCGCTGCAACACATCCTGATCCTCTAGTCTACTCTAGTAATCCGCGCTCTCAAATCTAACTTGTCGAGACCACTATGCAAAAGTTCCCGAGCCCGACCCCCACTGTAAATGTTTGTATGGAGTGATGTTTTCACTGATATGAATTCGTATTACATAAGAATTCTCGGATACGTTACGAACAATTGCACGCCACTCTCGGAAGGAAAAAAAAAACTCAATCTTGACAGATGATCACCGAAAAGAAAAACACGGAAACCACAATTCGAACCGGTTTCTGCAGTGATGAATGTTACAAAATGAATACGAAAAAGTGACATCACTCGAGATTCGAGATGAAATGTGTTCTCAACTTGAAAATGAATACAACAACTGCTATAAATTAAGCCTAATAAAAGATTTCACGAATTTTTCCCGTCCAGAATCCAGGTGCCTGCTAAGAATGATTGTACGCCGCCTGCAGTGCACTGATAAAAACTAATGTAAAGGTATTATATAAATGCATAGCTTGAATGAAGATTTGTATGTGTGTGGAACTGCCTGCCAGAGAAAATGAATGAAACAACGATACTATTCTTTTATACGAGATCAGGGATGAAGAATTTTGTATGGCCCAAAAATACTCAAAGAACTTTAATGCTTCTTAAATTTGCACTTCTGTGTCAAGGATTTTGAGGAGATTATAATAATGCTCGAAAAAAGGTGTCAACAGTTCGCTAAAGCCACAGCTGAATAATGCTGCTTGAAAAGCTTTGTGAGATGAAAATCGATTCACGCCAAAGAGGTTTAACAACGACAACCTCATTCATAATATGCAGCGTCTAGTCTACTACAAGGACACTAAAATATGAGCTGCTTCGCGAATCACGATAAATTCACGCGCTTCAATGTATCCAGGGTGCATATTATGGATGTGGGGTCATTCCAACCGCTTAAAAACAAATATTTACGGCCTGAAGAAATTGACCGTGTCTCTGATAAATCATGTTTACTTTATTCGTTTATTACGCCCCTGATAAATATCATCTGCTCAATAAATCCTATTACTTAACTAACTGAACAGAACTACTTGAAAGCAGCAAACAATAATATACCACCATCCTATGGCTATCAGATAATACTAGAACTAAAATAATTTTTTACTCCAAATGACCGTCTGCAGTTACCAGAACGTGGTCTCGCCCAGGACGTACGGCAGCATCAATAACGAGCAGATCGTGACTAGCACTGCGGCCGGGTCCACGCCCGCGCCACGAGAACTCCGCGCCGCCCCGGTCGCGGCGGGCGCCACGGTGCCCTGGTCGGTCGCGGTTAAAGAGGCCACCGTCGTGTTGAAACCGGACAAACTCGAAACGGCGGCGTAAGCGGTCGCCAATTGCGCCTGCAGCGCGCTGCTGGTCAGGCTCGTGGCGAGAGCCAGCGAGGCCTGGTTGACCTGCATCGTGGCCTGGGTGGTCACGGTCGCGCTGGTGGTCTGGAGCTCGCGTTTATCGCCGTCTTCCAGCATGCGCGTACCGCACGCGGACGTCAAACTCGCAATCTTGCTCTGGCAGGTGACGGTCGCGATGTTGAGAGCCTTACACAAGGCCGTTCCCTGCGCGTTGATGAAAGCGGTGCCCTTGACGCCCACCGTGCAGAAGTCGGTGGGCACGCCGGTCAAACTCTGACGGAAACTCAGCGCGACGCGCGACTCAGTATCCGGGGCAACCGTTGTCGCACTCGAGCCGCTACCACTACCGGTGGTGGTGGCGGTACCGGTGAAATTGGCCTGGCCGCCCCGCAGGCCGCACTGCTTGTCCGTGCAGGCCGTCCCGTAGCAGACGTTGCAGCTGGCACCGTAGTGCTTCTTGATGCAGTTCATGTAGTTGGTGTTCGACGCGTACGTGGGGAGCACCGGGTAACCCGTTTGCCACTTGACCACCTGACAACGCTTGGTCGCGCTGCTGTCGTTGTCCCAGTACAGCGCGATAGAACCCGCGCCCTCGGTCCCGGTGGGCTGCTTCTTGTCCTTGCAGCCTTGCTGCACCGTGGTGCCCGCGGAGAGCTCCGGATTACCGCTGCTGTCCAGGAAAAATTCGGAGACCCACCAGTTCCAGAACGTGATGCGGGTCTGTTTTTTTTTCAGTACTATTTATCTGGGGATATTTGTGATAGATTAGATGATGTTAGAAAATGTTGAATTAACGCACTTGACTCTGCAATCTAAATCTATCATAAGAATTCAAAATACCGCCGCACGCGCTTCCTCGTTGGCCCCACCCAGACCGCACTCCTGGGCGCCGTTGATGACGTTAATGGTGTCTCCGAACCCGATTTCGCCGGCGCGGGCCAGGCCGGCCTGCGCGTTGTCAGCGGCGTTCGGGACCTAAAAATATTTGATAAGAAAGGTTTGACGCGCCCGTTTGGCGTAATACACTACGATGAACATTAAACATCACCCGTCAATTTGGTGTGTACTAAACTTAAAACCAAAGCCATTCTGATACACTGTCCGGCTATTTAATTCTATGAAGATTGCATGTAATTTGAAAGAGAAAATCAAAATAATAATACGAAGTTCCCCAAAACGAGGTCGTGCATGGAAGGGTATGGGGGCTTGGGTGTCATGTAAAAAAACATGCCACCGGCCATGGCGAGCCACGGCTGACCTATTTTTTTTCTTTGGAATATTATAATATGAGGTCTTCGCTGCACAACTATAATGATATGGATGACAGCTCCATAGGCTCCTGCAATCAATCGGGATAACATAGAAACGTAGTACTAACGACATGATAGTGATGTAAACCTGCATTTCCCTTCGCAGTCTTAGAAGCCGCGGCCGTGATCATGATATCCGGATCGTTCAATAAAATGGTGCGATCGCCCAACATGGCCTCGCTGAACGGACCCATATTGTAGTTATAACTCAGCTGCTTACTCCCGCGCCCGTAGTACACGATGTTGGTATCGGTGGGACACGGATACGCCTCGTAACTCCAGTTGGTGGTATCCGTACAAGTGGCGCCGCGGTACTGCTGGCAGCCCTGCGGATTCTCGAAGCACGTGCCTTGTTGATTGAGGATTATCATTTATTTTTGGCGATAAGATTCTGAAGTGATACTAGTAATAGATCCTGTAACCACTGGAACGACTATAAGTCGAGGAACGATGACCCGCCCCGTATGACAAAAATGATGGGCAACAATTTAAGAAACCTTCGGTGAACACGTAGAGCCCCTGGCGAGCCTTGTGCACACCGCCATTGGCGGGCGTGGCCGCCGCCGAGGTGGGGTCGTGCTTGCCCACCTCCTGCCCGAAATGGGCGAACATGGTCGCGAGCTCGCGCTTGCACATCACTTCCTTCTGGGTCTCCGTGTACTGCGTGGCGCTCCCGTCCTTCGCGACGTTCCCGCACATGGCAGGGTACTTTTTTTTTGTTCACTAGTACTTTTTGCGTCTCAATACATCCGTCCTATTGAAATAAGTATCGATACAGGGTCTTCTTGTAAACCAGATTGATTAGACTGATCTAGAGGTCTCCAGACCGCTACCGAATACCTATAAAATAGTACCTTTTTAAATTTTTTCACCAATAGCATAATACCTTCGAAATCCCTTTCAGGAAACTTCCCCAACTGTACACAGCGTTCGCGGACGTGGTGGTGTCCTCTTCGTTCTTGGAGGCGGGCATGCCATTGTCCTTGTTCGCGTTTGGGAAGAGCTTGTTGAAGTTGAACCTTTATATGTTTTTTTGTTGAAGTTGAACCTTTGTGTGCGTTCAAATTCGTCATTCATTGGTGAATGTTAATACTCGTTGGGTTTCTTTTCCGCGTGTCCTATTATTAGAGTGCAATAAACACTTCCGCGCTATAGAACCTGTTGGATCTTCCCATCAACAATGGGCACCAACACACACACACACACTAGATTGAATACTCAGTCTAGTCTCTAGTCTACTAGTATAGTCTAGTAGTATAATAGACCATTGACATCAAATAAACAGACCGCGCCGCTTTGTCCGTTTTACAGTCGTAATCTGCGTTCGTAGAGCATTTGACGAAGGCGTTCGAACCCAGCGCCTGGTCCCCGGTAAACACGCGCCACTTCGCGTCGTTGAAGATGTTGATGACCCGCTGCACATTTTCGCGGTTTTCCGCCACCGTTTCACTGTACACCGGCTCCCCGACGAGGGGGTCGCCGCGCCGCATGGTGGCGATCGTGGCGGCATCGGTGACGTCGTCGGAGGGACACCTTAACTATAAAAGTTTGATGTTGATGTTCGGCCGTCGTCACCGCAGACATAATAATCGTGATGCAAGATAATTATTGTTAAACAACCGATAACAGTGAACTTAATAAGAATAATACCTGACTGCGATTCCGCAGGTGGCCGGCGGGAGCGTGGTAGCGGCGGTGGTGCCGCCGTCGGCGTTCAAACCCGTGTTACAATTGCCGCCGAGCTGGTTTTTGCACAAATCTGCCAAGTTGCAGGGCCAGTAGGTCTGGCCGCAGCCCGTGCTTACCGTTAAACAGTTGCGGCAGGGCGCGCACTGCTCGTCGGTCACGGTCTGCGAGGGCGCGGGGCCCTGCTTGCACGTTTCCTGCACCGGGTTGGCCCGGGCAGTCTGGGCGATCAGCAGCCCGGCGCCCCATGGGAGCAGGCGCCGCGTCATCTTTACGTGCTTCTCACTTACTTTGCGTGAATCTATACTAAAGCTTATACTTTATAATATAGGCTGTAGTTGCTCAGTAAACTGGGTGCTCAAATTATTTTCTTTGGGGAGACGGTGGCGTGCGGGTAATTATTGGAAAGCGTCCGTCGTATGTACACAGTGACAGTGTGCTATCATATTTCATTACGAGAATAATGCTCGCAGAATAAGGAATCATATTAGAAAGCTCTTAGAAAGGAGAGCGCACGCCGTGGCTTTCTACATCAAATCTCTTCGGACTAGCCGCACACTTTACGACCAAGACACTGACTTCCTACTGTCTACGTATTGATGTATCGTCGCGCCAATCGACAAGTAACTGATTCTGGAATACATTGTCATTCGAAAGATCATAGATTATAGATTGAAATGAACACAGGGACCCGATTCGGGATGTCACGCTCGACTATGCCCTGCAATCCAACACGAAGACACTGATAATATAGATTAATTCTATGGAACAATAGGCATCTTTTCATCCCAAAGTGCCAAAAAAAAAATGGAGCTATTGCTTAGTTTATCATATTTGAAATTTTGATCGTAAACAACGTATTGATGGATGATAATTCAATAAAAATATGCCATGAAATTATACGGTAAGTCCCGCCGTAAACAATACTCCTCTGCGATCCACGCATGTTCAGGCAGTGTTTCTCATGTTTATCAAGAAATTTCTAGTAGTTGTACTAATATTCTGCAAGCAATTCTTCCCGCTGCTGATCATGGAGCGAACTGCTCCTGCGTCGGGTGGAACAGAAATGCTGATTGAACTGAATGACGTTTGTTTCTGATATATTATGTTATGCTCCAGTACGTGCTTCATAATACAATTCTCATATTAATGCTATCTATAATTGTCTAGTTTAACGTTGCTTCTAATATTCTAATATGCTGATTGGAATGATTTTTGATCCGCCCGCTGCCACCCGTGCCCTCTTCATAGCGTCTTAATAATTCTGCAGATAATTTTTGCTCGTCATCCTTTTTTTACCGTCTTATTAACATGCGCACAAGATTAATAAGAAACAGGAAAAAAAAGCAAGAAACAAACAAAACGCTCTACCTGGGGTCCGAGCAATGCGCGCGAGCTCGTACGATATTATGATTTCTATTTGCTATTATGATACGGAAAAGAAAAGGATGGAAAAATTTGTATACTTTTACTATGTGACCAACGCGAATCCCCTGGGAATAAAATTTCCCATATTATGTATATGTGTATGGTTGCTCGATGCGAAATGATGATCTATTACTGTTGCGTATACTATTTTTCGGAAAATTACTAATGCTTACATACAAAATTACTTCTCCCTTAAGCTGCTATTATGGCAAAATTCAATCCGAAGAGCGGAGGAGGAGATTGAAACATACACCTCACAATAATGAAAACGATGAAGGAACAATTACAGTAGGAACATACAAATAGTCCATGGTGCATAGCGCTTTTTATTGTCTATTCTATACATCGCTTCTTATACACTCAGGGCTGGACGCGCCAACCTCTTATAAACCGGCACGGGGTATGTGAAGGAAAAATTCACCCCATCCGGCATCCTAATATAATATCCATGCCATCGCCCGACACAAATCAAAGATTTTTTGGTCCGGGTAACGTGCCGTTGCGGCGGTGCTGCTCCACGTCCGACAAGGCGGGGCGGATTTCACTGGCGGCCAGGTTCACCTGCGCGATGGTGGCTTTGGCTGCGGACTCCGACAAAGGCTTGCCCTTGAATTCCGCCTCCAAAAATGGCTCCCGGACGCCGTCCACCAGGAAGGACGTCATCACTTCATAGGTCCACTTGGCGTGCTGGAAAGCCAACTCAGATATGTTGGATTTTTTTGATAATAACATTTTAATTTTAATCTAACTTATATAAGAATACCCGACGGAAGACATTTCTAATTTATATCTATAATTTTCATCATCTTATTTTAATGTCTTTCATTATCTTATAACACAGTATATGCTCACGTGTTTGGGGTTTACACCCCCCCCCTGTGGTTGGTGGAGGTGGCGGCGGTGGAGCAGCTCAACATGCGGATTGCGCGAAAAACGCGGCGACCGACCCAAACATGAACGATGAGGCAGGATTATCCGCGTAGGAACAGGCGACGTGAATAATAAAATATTTTGGACGTAGCATTTTTCACGTCGCGCGTTGCTTGTTCCATACCTCCGGGCCAACCCTTGGGAGCGGAACTCCCAAAGGACGGTAGCCCACTGAAGGGTTGTCCGTAACTCAGTGTGCAATCGAGCATAATTATTGTCGTAAGCAACAATCGGGCCACTTCTTGGGAGCTTCCGCCACTGAAGGATTCTCATCTCAATGCACCTCAACCCCCCCCCCACCTAAACACGAAACATGCAAGCATATATACAAATTTTAGTACATACTGTAGAACAACACGCGCTAATATCATCATAATGTGTCATATTTTCTAGCTGCAAATATTTTACTGCAATTAGCTGGAACAAAAAGGAAGAAACCAGCGCGTGTGCGGACAACAAAGACAAATGATAAGGGGCCCCATCTTCAATCGGCACTGGCGGATTAGGAACAGGAATGGCCGGGAAAACTGGAACTTTGCGGCAGATAGGTGTCGACAAAAATTGCGGTTCTCCGGACGAATACCGATTGAAATAACAAGGAGGTGCGCCTGGTGCGTCGAATTTGAAACAACCTCCGGGATAATAGCCAGTCATGGGAGGACCCGGATCTGCAGCGGTACCCGACGCAGATAGTAAACCGAGTGCTCTGCACGCAGTGGTGCAGCTAGAGATTTTTTTTCGTCAATTCGTGTATTACATTGCGTTGGAAATCTGACCCAATTTTGGGCAGTTAATTTTGGGTAGTTTTCAAATACACTAATTATAGTATATTTAATCTTAAAGGCTACTTGTCGGTTTTTTTCTTAAAGATTGCCTGTAAGGTTAATACGAAAGTCGGGAAAATAATATCTATGAATGCACTCGCTTTGGCTCTCGATCCGCTTTCCACCCGCCGGACAGACATTCGTGTCTTTGGTGCCTGCCTCGTAAGTAACCGCCGGGTCCAAACGGCGCCGACTCGCAGGAGTGCCGACATTCGTGCCATTCGTTCCGTTAGTGCCGTTGGGGGCCTTGAAACCGAGCTCTAAAATCGCGCGGTCGCAGCGCCACACACCGTGATCGAACTTCAAATCCAAATCGAGGCTGCGCCGGTTCACGGGGTGGACGTTCACGTCGACTTCCTGTAAACGCGATCCCCGCAGTTCGCAGCCGTGGCAGAAACCAGAATGGTCCCGGTCGTTGTCATGCTCGAGCGCGTCCTGGAAATCTTTGCTCAGGAAGCCCCCGTTCAGCTGGCTGAAGGATTCGAGAACGTCCTTCGCTGCGCAGGCCGCGCCCGGGCAGACGTTGATCAAGGTGACCGTGGCCTGGATATTCACAGGAGGGCAGCGGCCCGGCGGCATCGCCATCCAATGCCGGTTATCCGGCATCACTGGGGCTCTTGGTGCGGCGGTCGTCATTGCCGGAGCTGGAGCGGTGGTGGTCATCATCGGAGCGGCAGTGGCGTTCATACCAGCTCCGCTGCCTATGCCACCAACCATGATAGTACTAGTGTAGTTTCCGAGCCCCTCGCCTGCACGCAGACCGCATTCTCGGAGATCGCACAAGTCACCGTTGCAAACGTCGCAGTTGGATCCATAGTGCTTGCGGACGCAATTCGCGTAGTTGTTTGTGGACTGATAAGTGGGCAAAACGGGGAAGCCAGTTTGCCATTTCACAACCTTTGTTTGGGCGACAATATGAATGATCAACTTCAACGCACAATCAAGGCTAACTGGTACAATACGCGCTCTTGTTCACAATGAAGAACCACCATTACTAAGAGCGACAGGCTGGCCGTCAAAATTTGTATCCCAAAAAATGAAAAGGACACTCACCATGCAGCGCTTGCGAAAGCTCGAATCGTTATCCCAATATAGCGGGATACTCCCGGTGCCGTTGGTGTGACTGTTGGAAGGCTGTTGTTTGTCCTTGCAACCCTGTTGTACGGTTGTGCCCACAACGAGCTCTGGATTCCCGCCGCTATCGAGGAAAAAGTCATTCACCCACCAATTCCAGAAGCTGATGCGGGTCTTTTTTTTTATTCAGTACTAGTATGTCATATTAAATGCTATCATAATATTAATATATTGTAAATTTTTTTGAACGATTACCAGCTAAATATTACTAACACTCCATAAAATTTAGAGAAAGACGCGCAGAACATGAATGATACCTTTCCAAACGATCACATTTTTAAAATACGACACTACAATATTAAAGTATGAATTAATTCAAGAAAAACCGCCGCGCGCGACTCCTCGCTCCCTCCTCCCTTGCCGCACTCTTGGGCGCCGTTGATTACGTTGATGGTATCACCGAAGCCGATCTGGTGCGCGCGGGCGAGGCCCGCCTGGCCGTCGTCGGCGGCGTTTGGAACCTCAGGTTCACGGCTATAAGTTGCCACCATTATTGAAGAGCATATCATTCAATACGATTTATTGTGGCTGTCACGGCTGCGCTTCTATAATGCAGGCCGACAACTGAAACATATTATAATTATCATGATGACACTAATTCAACAATTGATAGCATGACCATGATAAGACTAAATATGTGCAACTCTGCATAATCATACGATACAACAAGAACTTACTTTGTAAAAGGGGAGTGGAAAACTAAAAGAGACACATAGTTCCCCCAACACAAACATACAATTACATGCGTAGAAATAGATACATAGTTCCCCAGCACGATGTCATGCATCGACGGATACGGCGGCTTGGGCGTCATGTAGAAATAGATGCCCCCCGCCATGGACAACCACGGCTGGCCTAAAATTTATTTTGAGAGGATTCCAAACACTCACTCACTATAGCATAATATTCAGACACCATGTTATCAGTTGTATATACCACTCCAGCGACGTAATAATACTAACACTGCCCTTGATAGAAGAAGAGACTGTGCTCACGTGATACTAATAGTGGACAATCAATAGACACAGGAGCATAAAATGATAGTAACCCGGGTTCCCCTGCGCTGTGACGGAGGCTGCGGCGGTAATCATGATGTCGGGATCGCTCAGCAGCGTCGTCCTATTTCCGAGCATCGCCTCGCTGAACGGCCCCATATTGTAATTGTAGCTCAACTGCTTGATGCCGCGGCCGTAATACACGATGTTCGTGTTCGCGGGACAGGGATAGGCTTGGTACGCCCAGTTGCTCGCGTCCGTGCACGTGTGGCCCCGGTACTGCTGGCACCCCTGCGGGTTGGCGAAACAATTCCCTTCAGTGAAAACGAACAACGCCTGCCGAGCCTTGTGCACGCCGCCGTTGGCGGGGCTCGCCGCAGCCTGCGTCGGGTCGTGTTTACCGACCTCCTGCCCGAAATGGCTGAACATGGTCGCCAGCTCCCGCTTGCACATGACCTCCTTCTGCACGTCGGTGTATTCGGTGGGATCACCAGTTTTCGACACTTCGCCGCACATGGCGGGGTACTGTAATGTATTATGTTTCTTTTTGTTTGCTTCATCACATCATATTTCAGATTTGAATACCCCACAGCGATTCTCCAATTTCATAATTTTGAATTCAAATACTATATGCCGTTTTTCGCGACAGGACCGCGATTAAATTTTTCTTCTACCTTTTTCATATACGGAACACGCTTGTTCGTTTTGTATTTATTTTGGTTCGAGTTTAATACCAATAGCATAATACCTTCGAAATACTCTTCATGAAGCTGCCCCAGCTGTATACAGCGTTCGCGGACGTGGTAGTGTCCTCCTCGTTCTTAGAGGCGGGCATCCCGTCGTCTTTGTTCGCGACCGGGAACAGCTTGTTGAAGTTGTACCTTTTTTTCTGAAAATTATCATAATATCATCCACGGAAAAAGGAACTACTTTCAAGTCGCTAGTTTGAGACACGACGACCTCGAATCTATGAACACAATATGAAATGTGTGATATTCGACTACACGTACTCATCTCTTTTTGCACCAAAATTTATCCGCAAAAATGATATTATGATAAGTACCGTGCCGCCTTGTCCGTCGCGCAATCAAAGGTGGCGTTCACATTACACTTCACGAAATTGTTCGAGCCCAGTGCCTGCGCACCGTGGAACGTGCGCCATTTGGCGGCGTTGAAGATGCGCATCAGGCGCTGTACGTTCGGGCGATTCTTGGACACGACTTCGCTGTACACCGGGTCGCCGGCAAGGGGATCACCGCGGCGGATGGTCGCGAGCGTTGTCGTGTTGGTAATATCATCGGTGGGACACCTATGAATGATTGCATAATTCTGAATGATTTCTTCATTGCATCTGCTTGAGCGAGGGACATGACATATCAAGATGTCTCTTCCAATCCCGTCGCTAAATCTTTGATGTATCAAATGTTATCTGATAGAGCCTGTATCGTTAACTTATCACTTAACTAAACTAAGTTTAGACATTACAACATCTCTTCTGTAGGATCTATGCTTTTTTTTTCGATGATAACAGGTATCACCCAACCACATAGGTGAAGGTTTGCATTCGACCCTGAATAGGGTAGGAATCATGTCTGATCTCTATAGCGCCTCCATCCAATCTGGACGCTCTACTCAAAAATGCCTCAATCTTATATCAACTTAATCATCTGGAAAATAAGGTTCCTGCATATTTTGACTGTTTCAACTGCTGCAATTTTAAATTGATCTATGCAAAATTAAAACTGTTGTCTACAGTACAACATACCTCACGGCGATTCCGCAGGTGGCCGGCGGTAGTGTCGCCACCGCGGTGAGGCCGCCGCTGGGGTTCGTGCCCGTGCCACACGCGCCGCCGAGCTGATTCTGGCATAAACCGGCAACGGTGCAGGGCCAGTAGTTCTGGCCGCAGCCGGAAGATACGGGGTGAAGGCAGTTACGGCAGGGGGCGCACTGCGCATTGGTCACTACCTGCGAGGGTTCAGGGCCAACCGTGCAGACCTCTTGGATCCGGGGGGCGGTAGTGGTCATCTGCGCGCGCGCGTGCGGCAGCTGGGGTCCTAAGAGGGACCCGCACGTGAACAGGAGGATGCTGCGATGCAGACGAGACATTGAGGGCACTCTTGAATCCATTCTTGTTTGGATATCAATAATCGTGATGGAGGTGCATGTCTCTTTCTAATCTTATCGTAATAATTAATACAGTGTCAATATTACTAGAGTGAGAATTATATTTACGACTGTCGTTTTTTTTTTGCATCGATTTTTTTTTTCAGCGCTCGACATTGTCCAAATGCAAATATAATATCGTCCTTGAAAACACAACAAGCTATAAATCTGGGGCGGGCGCGCACCCTTCTCAATTTAGGCGCCTACTTGTGGGCCCATGGACCGCGTCGGTCGTCGAACACAGAGATTCAGTATGAGAACGGGACCAAACACTCACTTCAATATTATAATATAATGTTCCAGAGCGGGAGACTGGGTGTCTCCACGCTGATGTCACGGCAGCGTCCGGGAGATCCCCTGTCGGGAACTCTCGTCTCGGACAAACTGCGCACACCGGACTCCCCCGATTTTCAGACATAGGACATCCTATCGTGTGAGGATGGACTCTCGCCCCGTCGTCTGTCGATCGGAGGGTTTGGAACCTTCAATATGACATTATAGCTATGGCCGTGTGCCACGCCTCAATATCATAGTACCACCGCACCTCAAAAAACTCGACCCTCATTCGGCTTTAGTCACCCTGTGTTTCGTCCTTCACATCTAGCCCAACGACACGTTGTTTCAGGGCCACCATCGAGTTCAAAAGAGCTGTTTCGCCGTCCGCCTCGACAGATGCCCGCGCTTCTGCATCCGATCTTTCAGCATCTCCAATCACGTTCTTTTGCTCTCCAAGCAGTGCGTCCTCCACGTCTAGCCCAACGACACGTTCTTTCAGGGCCACGATCGAATCCAAGAGAGCTGTTTCGCCGTTCGCCCCGACCGATGCTAGCGCTTCTGCATCTGGTCCAGCATCTCCAATCTTCATGTTTTCATCCTGCTTTTCACTTCCTTTGTTATGATTATCTTGTTCGACGACTCTGTGGAAATCACTGAAAAATTCAGACCATTTGTTCAGCACCGACTGTAGCGAATGATTGAACTCCGGATCGGCGTTCGAATTTTGGCAAGGCTCCTCTACAGACTTGCACTCTTTTGGCTTATCGTCCCACCCATTCTTGACAGAGACCTTCCCAGTCTTTTCTAGGGTGATGTAGCTGTAGAAATCGTCGCGGATGCCCGTGAAGGGTCTCCGAGACGCCATTGACATTTCAATCTGATAATCATGGTCCACGTTCCCGACTCTAACGAGAAAATAACGCGTTTCGGATTTCCTATTCCTGATCTTCGGATTGCGCTGCAAATTGAGCACGATTCCGGCAGGTCCACGTCCCCGCCAATCAGGCTCATATTGAGTGAAATTAGGTCGCACTTCCGCTGTGTACGTGGCGTGGTCAAAATCAAATGTTTTTCTGGAAAACGAGGGATGACCGTGGCTATCCGTTTCCATTTTGAAGTCGCCGTCTTCATCTGTCGGCCAATCAATGGTTTCCAGAAAAAAATCGAGAACGCCCTGGCCTAAAAAAGGTTCGAAGCCGGATGGGGACGCGTCTTGCAGCCGCACGTCGAAGGCAGTTAAGGCAGAGCCCCCGCTGCTCGAGATATCCCCACACTGACAATTCAGCTTTCCAGGCTTCGCAAAATCTCCGAACGGCGGGTCACCGATAAATTTAAAGGATTTTGTAATCACAAGTTGGAGCTCCGAATCCTTGTCAAGCGTGTCCTCGTTTGCGAGAGGTTTCTGATTCGCGGTAGAAATTAGTTTTTGCCAGTGCACGGGGACATTCTTCTTCGCATGGATTCTCTTCTTCACCTCCACGATATCCACATTTTTGCGGAACTTTTCATCTGCCTCTTCTAGAACAGACGCGCCCGACAATTGCTTGACGGACACCGTGATCTGTTCACCAGGCCCGAGAGCTGGCACCGAGGAAACGAGAAAGAGAAAACAACACGAGGAGACTCCCCACATGTTTGAGAATTCCAGGTCGGCTACTAAACTTAATAGACAATAATATATCAAGCTCCCTGTTCGTTTACGAGGTTCAATCTGTGCAGAAAACGAATGACCAAAATGAAGGGTCAAATCTTTACAGGTGGGGCGGGCGCACACCCTTCTCAATAATCGCGCCAACTTCCGAACTTATTTAGTCACGAATTACACTGACACCACTCAGTGAATATGACGAACTGTCGAACACAGATACCTGTGAACCGACCAATCACTTGAGGCACAACGGATATTCAACAACGCTAGTCTATTAGATTGGATGAAAATATTGGAATCCTTTTCAGGACCAATTTGTATATAAGAAATTCACAAGTTAATCCTCACTTCTTCCATATTTATTAGAAAAGTTCGTTAAAACGGTACCATAAAAGTTGACCCCAACGAAATGATACCCCATTATGGATCCTAGCCACATTATATTAGCCCTCTCAATTGTCCCACCTTTGTACTAAACAATCAATTTCTCATCCTATGAAGAATCATAAGACTCACATCAACGTCCACGCCCTGCGGCCGTACCCAAGCGCGGCCGTGGCGTAGAACACGGCGTACAGCCCAAACATCCCCGTGAAGACGGCCACGTTGTGGGTCCAGCCGGGCATTTTGGAGTTTTTCTTGTCCCCGTTTTTCTCTTCCGTCTTGTTGCGCCCCCGGGTGCAGGGCTTCACGCTCGCGAAAACGGCCGCGTGCGCGGCGAACACGAAGGCGTACGTTATGGTTAGCACAAATTTGAACTGCACGTGCTCTAAGTGGGAGTCGTCCGACAAATACCGCAAAGTGGCGCCCACGAGGAAGGCCTGGCCCGCGATCAACACGCCTATTTGCTTTTGTTTAATACACTGGCCCTGACACCCTGTGCTGCGAATTCATACCTCATATCATTAGCCATGGCATCTTCAACATCGTACTGATAATAGACTAGTCCCGTTTTAACGGATAATAGCATACAATATTAGACACAATCGCTCGGTGTCACAAAAAGAAAATGAAAAACCGTAAACGCGCAGGATGTCGTCTAATAATTTTCGGGGCGGGATGGGCTGGTAGTAGGTCAGCGCGGCGTGCTCGATGAAGGAATAATACAACCGCGGCGCGAGCAACGCGGACATGCCACTGATCAGGGCGATGAGCGTGTGACTGAAAAAGAGCCAGTCCGTGAAAAAAGAAGAGTCGCTCTGACTCTGGGAGATCAGATCCATGGTGGGCATGGTACTGTAGTGTAGTGTAGTGTAGTCTGTGTTTTCTAGGTTCCGTAGCTCCTGACTGCTCCGATTTTTTCGATATTATAGCTGCTAATAATGATATGGCGTACGCTTCAGTGCAGTTGTTACACGGATGCTCCCATGGTGTACTTGCGGTTTCCTCGCGTTTTCCTCACGTTTTTCGTACATTTTTCTTTCAGGCCGCACTTCTTGTGCCTGTTCGCAGCGAGATTAAGCATACATTAACTGATAACCCAACGTATTATGTAGTCAACGAACACGGTTTATCTAACATTTCTAATTGCGCCACTGGTCTTTTGTTCTGATTGCGCTCATCATATGGACGAATCCTGGATATCTGCATGAATCGAACTGCTCTTCCTGCAAGAAAAAAAATAACAATCAATATCACGATCTTTCCCTCTCCCGCCTCTTCTTTTTCTTCTTCTCTCGCTCTCGAGAGCGCGACCTCTTGTCGCTCCTTTTCCTCTTTTCGCTCTTGCGTGAGCGGCTGCGCGACCTCCCCCTTTTCCGACTGCCGGAAGCGGCCCGCTCTCTTAACGAGCGATTCCTCTTCGTCTCTCTCTCGTCAGAGATTTCTCTAGAGCCTTCTTCCTCCTGCGAACTACTACTGGAAGACTCCTCGTTTTTGTCCTCACTCTCACTTTCTTCGTCCTCCTCTTCGGAAGAAGACGACGCGGCAGCCTCCTTTTTCTTCTTCTTCTTTTCTTTTTTCAGTCGTTTCCTCTCCTTCTTTACTCGCTTCGCTTCTCTCTTCTTTTCGCGCTTCTCCTCTTTCCTCGCCTTCTTGGCGGCCTTTTTCTCCGCTTTCCTTTCCGCCTTTTGCGTGGCCTTCAGCCGTTTCTTCTCCTCCTTCTCATGCATCTTTACGGCATTTTTTCGTAGAGCCTCGACCTTACTCATATCCAGCGCGATCATGTTCGGATTCGGGCTCGCGTTGGCGCCTATTCAATATTGTGATGGATTAATCTTCTGATTGAGTTAAATAGGCCACCAGTGTACATCCAAAACAACTAAGCTTTACTTTCCATTACTCAGGCTATACCGACCTCAGCTGTTAAGTGAAACAACTTTCCTATCACCTGCACGGAACAACACATTTGCCTCTACTTTAAACATACCGCCGAAGCTCGGGTCGCCAATCGACGCCAGGGTCCCCGGCGGGTCTTCAATCAGTTCGTACTTCTTGTCCGTAGAACCGAAACATTCGAAAGCCATGTGCCCAACTTGACCGCACCGCGAACAAGTGGCTTTGCGGACCTTAAGGACGGTAATATTTGCTCTTCTGATGTTGCAACTGCAGCTTACAATACCTGATACTGACTTTGTTCGAATAGACTGACTCTGCTTTAGAGAATAAATGCTAATACCTGCTACTGAGTACTATAAACAATCAACTATAATTGAGGAGGGGGGCACTAGGTGGTTGGCCACTTGCAAGCCGTCTGTGGGTGACTGCCGTTCTCCCGGGGGTAAGTCTCCGGTCTCATACAAGAGCCAGGCCACGCGCAGCGCATGGCCCAGAAGGATGCTCCGCAGGACAGGGCGCGGCAGGCGCCGGGAGGCGGGTTTCGTCAGCAGGATGCGTTGTACCTTATGGAGAAAATTTGTGCGCATCAACTCAAGAGTGTTAAATTGCATGTGAAGATGATATCTTCTAAATCGAGAAGGTTCTGCTATTGCATCGAGATTTGTACCACACCGCGACTTTCAGAACGTTTCCTATTTTACAAAATAAATGATCGAAACTCAGTTGACAAACGAAAGAAGAACGAACCTCCTGCCGTGCCATCGCATTTCGGATCTGCGAAACCTCTTGCTGGAGCTCCTCGATCGACGCAAAGAACGCCATAGTTGGAGGACTCTTGCTGCGCGACCGCACCGAATCGTCGCCCATACTACTGTCGGTTCTCCGCTGCCTGCTACCAGCGAATCTGTCGACCACGTTCTTGCTGCTATCATTATTGTGCCCCCTTCTGTCGTCCCTTGAAACGGCCGTCCTTCTAGAAGATCGCTCCCTAGGGCTAGACCGCCTCGCAGGCTCCACAATGAAAGAAGAAGAGGAAGAAGAAGCGGTTGCCCTGTTATTATTAGTGCCCTGCCCGATCAACGATTTCAGGCTCTCTGCCTGCTCAACGTACGCCTCGTGCGCCTTGCGAATGCGTCTGCGGCCCAACGACGACACGCCCACGCTGGGGCGCTGCTGGTCCTCTAGATTCAGCCGATTGTGCGTGGCGGCCGCATATAAATGGCGGTGCAACAAATTTTGTCCCTGCGTGGTTGCGCCGGAATTCTGTGCTAACAAAAACCGCGCGGCCTCAATGCGCAAGAACGCGTGCAGAGAGGCATCTTTGGAGAACGTCGACGCATTCTCCTCGGCACTACTGCTACTACTTATTTTGTTCAAAATGGTATTGCTGGTATGTGGGGCGGGGGAAATGTCCATGGGGGAGGAGCGCGCTAGGGAACCTGGAGAATCTTTGGGCGTCTGGTCGCGGGCGGAATTATTTTTTGGTTCTTCTGAAAAGAAGGCACGCATGCTATTGACAGGCATTTGGTACTATAATTGAACACCACTTGCGAAGAACGAGATGACTAATTTTATGATGTACTCAAAACTATATCACACTAATATAGCCTTCTGGTGCGGGCGGGAATAGTTTCAATCAGGGGCCCAATACTGGGAAATTTTCTTCGATGAAACTAAGAGGGCGTCAGTCGTTGGTCAGACGATTTTTGAAGGGCTATTTCGCGGACCAGAAACATGGATTTGAAGGATCATATAATAAGATCGTGCTGTATGGCTCACGACGAAATTTCTAGTACCTTTACTGTAAATAATATGTCAGAACAGGATTTTGTCTATATCTTCTACGTACACAGGACTGAAAACACAGGACAACGTACACGTTCCGCTACGAGGAGAATGATTTATCAATACAGCCGATTCACACGTATAATCAGACAAATGAAAAAGCTCAACCGCAGCGTCCAGCAATGGTTCATCGTCGCCCTTCTTGCCTTTCGAATCCTTTCCCTTCTTGCCTTTTCCCTTCTTGCCATCCTTGCCTTTACCTTTCTTCCCATCCTTTTTGCCGCCTTTTGCCTGTTTTTTTTTTGTCACCCATTATCGACCGTTTGAATGCGAAAGCTCTTCAATAGTCGTGAGAAAGCTCCTTCTGCAGACAGAGTAGTTCCAGAAAAAATACTACCTCCTCATCTCGCTCACGATCGTCAGCAGCGTAACCATACAGACCCCCGCCGGGCATATCATCATCGCCCTCCATGCTGCAGGCAATCTGAAGAACGCTATCCAAAATATCTGGAATTATTATCTACACCTTCACAATCTCACTCAGTCACATGAACCAATAATCATACAGGGATCGATACCTTCCATAAAAAAAAACACCGGCCCTGAAATGCAGTCACCGTACCTCAAATGAAACCAGACACCTCTGCTTCGAGATTAATTGGATGCGGCTGCTACGGTCGTTACGGGCGAAGAAGAAGAAAATGTTTGTGAGATTCAGATTGAGTTGGAAATCGGTCCCGAACTAAAACTCTCAGCTGCCCGCCGGATTCGACCTTGCATACCAGCAGACTATAAATTCGAATAGTGCTTATATACAGAAAATGCATGTTTAGGTTGGCGCACAGGCATGCGGCCCCCAGTTTGAAAATACAACACGTCGTGCCTGAAGGTACAAAATGCATGTGAACGAATCCAATAATATGTAAACTAAATGGCTGTTATATAAAATATTACGAAGAAAAATCAGTTGCAGAGTACGTATGAAGACTTAAGAATTATAAATTTATACAATGGGGATTGAAGAAACGACCTATATTTAGTGACATGATGAATCTGTTGTACGTACCATTAATCCTAAAAACCAAAAATAGAGAAGACAATGAATCAATCGAATTAGGAAACAATATGCAACGCTAATGTGATGGAAATATCGTGATCTAAAACAATATGTAAATTGGGACCCTAAATTGAATGCAACACTGATAATACGCAGCCGGATGGGTCGTGTATTACTAAAACCTTCCCTTCATAAACTAGAACTAAAACAACTCTCGCGCCCGGCTGGCCTCCACTACTTGTTGCGCCATGGCTTCCGCTTTTTTCAGCGATTTCAAGTCCAGCTTCTTGAATTTCTCCAGCCGCCGCGTCGCGTCCTTCTTTGCCTCCTTGTTTAGGGTCGCCACCTTGTACGGCTCGCACGTACGTCCTTTTCGTGCGTGGTGCTCCCGCTGCATGTTTACCTATTTTATCAATTTTCAAATCATTTCTTCATACAAAAATAATTTTTCTCAATATCATCATGGGTGTATGAATCAGAATTCATATCAGGAAATCAACCTGAAGCTAAAAATACCAACCAAGACCGAACAACAAAAACCCCTACATGAATGTACACTTGGATACATACGCAATGGATATAAAGACACTGACTATGTACATTAGATACAATTACATAAATTAATCGTGGTAGATACGCAAAGAAGGACCAGCCACTGCTCGAAATCCTGGGCAGAGCCCTCGCGGTTCGCGGCCAGACGAGCGATTAATATCGGTATCGCGTCCTCTTCTTTCCGCACGAGGAAGGTCGTGCTCATTTCTAGGACCGTCTGCACGTCGAACAAATGGTTCTTGTTGTTCTCGGTGTACATCGCCGCTCGCATTAGTTCTTCCTTCGACGGCCACATGAACTGCGGCTCCATCAGCAAACTGTTTTCTTCCACAACGTCGTTTACGGTGCTTTCCACCGTTTTCTTCATCTTTTTCGTTCCCTTCACGCGGTCCGGATTAAACGACCCCAGCCAGGTATCCCCTTTTTTGTCGGCCCGTTTTTTCTGTTTCCGCAGAAGCATCTTGTTGCCCCAGTGCTGCCCGGCGGCGGCCGCCGCCAGCTCGTCTTTCATGGTCGCGTTTTGTTTTTTTTGTTTTTTCTTCAATTCCTCCCGCGACTCCGCTTCGCGCATCCGACTGATGAAAGGATTGTCGCCGCCGTCCCCCAATCGCGTCGTTTTGCACCATTTCCAAAAGCCGTCTTCTAATTCTTTCAATAGTTCCGGCCGGGCGCGCGGGTTGGGGTGTCCCACGTCCACCGCGATGCCCGAAATGTTGGCGTCGCGGCAGCTCAGAATGGCCAAACACTCCTGATAATGCTTCTCCGGCATCGTCTCGATCCCAGCTAGTTTGGCGCCGCTCAGAATGTGGAAAGGCGTTTGCTGGTACAGGTCCGCGGCGTAGATCGTCGATAAACCCCCCTCCTGCCCCGTTAAACGGCGCACGCACTCCAAATGGCCCCCGGCCACCGCCCAATGCATCGCGGTGGCGCCCTTGTGGTCGCGCTTCTTCGGGTCGGCGCCGCTGTTCAACAAAGCTTTGAGCGCGGTCAGATTGCCGAAAAACGCGGCGTAATGCAAGGGCGTGTTCCCGGTAACGTCCACCGACTCCAGAATATCGATGTACGTGTCGTTCACCTGCTTGAATTCCAACGCTAACGCAGTGTACTCTGGAGAATTGAATAACCGCTGCCGCGACTTGTCGTCCAACCGCAAGTAATACTTGCCAATCAAGTACAATGGGCAGGACTCGGAAACAATCCAACTCACGAGGGGATGCGCCATGTAGGCCACCGCGGTGTGTAACACCGTGTGGCGAGAAACGGAGTGCCGCTGGTAGCGCAACTGGTGCTGCACCGACAAGATGTGCTGCACGGCCGTCATGCCGCGCACGACGAGCTCTCGGAAGGCCTTCCGCTGCCGCACGTCAATGCTGGCCTCGGCGACCTTCGCATCCAAACACCCGGTGAATAATTTGGGGGCCATGACCGTCAGAAACCAATCGACGCCCTCCTGGTCCTTTTGTTTTTTCACAATCATTCACAGGCACTAATCCTGATACTTAATACGTATAATAATGAGAAAAGTTTCAAACCAAACGGACATGATGAATAAAATGCGATGATAATCAATATGCCTTGACGAAGTTTGCGGGGTCCGTCAACTGCCGCTCGATAGCCTCTATATAACGCCAGCAGCTGCGCAGGTGAATCACCCGGCGCGCCTTCGCCATCTGCGTGGCGCTGGCTTGTTTCCGATCCTGTCCCAACCGGTGCTTTTTCAAGCTTTGCAGCACGCGGTCGCTGCGCACCTGCTGGAGCTTGTCGCCGGTCCAGCGGGTGCCTTTTTGCGCTCTCTTTTCCAGCAGCGCGCCCCCTAATTTTGAGACTGACTTCTCCTTGAAGAACTGCTTGGACTTGGCCTTATGGATTTTGCGGTGCTGCCTCTCCACTTTCGCGGCTTCCCGTAATTCTTCTTCCTTGGAGGCTTTTGCTTTTTCCGATTTTACAATCGAAAAAGTGGTGCGGCGTTGTTTCACCGTTTCTTCCTTTTGCTTTTTCATTTCCAGCTTTTCCTGTTTTTGGGCTTGCACCCTGTTGGTAATGTGTTTTGCCGCGACCGGACTCTTCTCCTGCATCAGCGCTTTCAGCTCATCATCGGAGGACACGACACTACTACTTGACGTACTGGCACTCGAAGACTCGTCCTGATCGAACATGCGGCTCGGCTGGTTGAAATTGGCGCGCGTCGGGAGCGCGCGGTGCTGCTTCTTCTTCTCTTTTAGTTCTTGTTGCTCCTCCTCCAACAGCGCAGCCAGTTCGGTTTCGCTCATGCTGGAATCGGCGAAGTCGTCGAGGTTGGTCTCTTTGGAACCGCCTTTCGAGCCCTTCTTACCCGCCATTAATCCGGAAACCAAGAAATCCCGCTGCCGCTCGTTGATTTCCGGCATCTGCGCAATTTCGTCGAGCTTGTGCGCTAACGTCCGCAGGTGGTCCCACTGTAAATCGTGGGAAAGGTGTAGTTTGGTATAATACTTGACGTTGGACTCGCTCGCCTCCGATTTCTCATTCTCATTCTTCTTCTCCGGGTCCGCGGCGTCAATAAACGCTAAAGCGGCCAGGCCCTCCGCCTCGGTGACGTTCGATAAATCTTTCGAAACCACCCGCTGCTGGTCGTCGTTTTCAAACGCTCTGCCTGAAACGCCCGTCTCCAGCTCGATTTCGTCCTGGATCGCGGCGTTGAGTTCGTCGATATGCACCCGCTTCCGCTCGTCCTTCGCGTTCTTTTCCTTCGTAATTTTCTGAGCCAGGCCCATACGGAGGCCGCTGCCGGCCGACTGCTTCCACCGACCCTTGGCGGCCGTTTTGTCCTTCAAAATGTCTGCCCGCACCTCCAGCGACGCGTTCTGAGGCAGCATCCGCTTTTGCGTGTGCATTCGAAAGCCCGTATTCAGCTCCATCTGCCGCTGGTGCTCCTTCCTTTCCTCGCTGTTCCCCAGCTGCGGAAAGACCTGGCCCCGCCGCTGGGTCCCACCTCGTCCGGCACCACCTCGTCCCTGACTTCTCGGTCGATAACTGCTGCTAGTTTCGTCCCCGGAAAACTGCTCCACCGCACTGGGGCTCACCATCTTTTGCGAAATATTCTCAGAATTGGCATTCCTTTGCGGGTCCCACTCTCCTTCAAGGTCCTGCAAACTGAGCGCGAACCCGGTACGCGAGCTGTCGTTCCTCCGTTTAGCCCCTCTACTCAAAGAAGGGATCCCCGGCTTCATGGATATTTTTCGGATTGTCGGCAAAGTACTGTCCCTCTGGTTTTCTTTCCCGGAGTTGCTCTCGTTCTCGCTACTCCCAGGCGTTGGCCGGGCATAGTCCTTCCGGCGGGGAAGCTGGTCAGTCTCGGGGTCGTGCACGGTCCGCACCGCGGTCTCCGGGTACTCCAGGCGCTCAAACGCGGGGATCGGCGCGGGAAACCATTCCGACCTCTTGTCCAACGGAAAATTGTCCACCAGCAAGCCGGTATCATCGAAGTCCTGAATCGGCTCTTTCGGTTTGTCCACCAGCAAATTCACATTCTCCGGATCGTCCTCCTTCAGTATCTCCGACTTTGGCACCGGGAACACCCGAGAACAGAATTTGCGGTTCGTGTTCGTGAAGAAGGGGGCGTTCTTGTCCTCCCACGTGGCCGATTGAGGGCGGTGCTTGATGTCGGTGTCGTACTGCAAACGGTCGATCTGAATAATGAACTTCGGTTTATTAGTCTCTTCGACGACGTTCGTTACCTCGGCGAGAGGGCCAAGATTGTTATTGTTGCTCATCCCCGCGCTGCTCTTGGAATTATTACCGGGTGGTCCCACGGCGACGGCAGGGGTCATCAGGGAAACGGACGGGGTCTCTACTCCTTTGGAATTCGCCGTCTGCGGTCGGCTGCCGTTGTCAACAGCGTTGTTGCATGTAGTGTTTTCATCGTAAATGTACTCCACGTCGCCATCGTCCGGGGAGAACGCGGGCGCTGCCAGCCCGGGGGGCTCCGAGGGGCCCGCCATCGCTACGGTATCTTAGCTGCAAGCAATGTTGTATGCTGTTGTACTATGTGATACCGCTGCTATGATACACTACCTTTAGTTTGCCAGCCATTGATAAATTAATTTCGAATACATTGATGACGATGCAAATATTATGCTAGTCCGCTGAAGAGATTCATAGCGTTCGAGCGTCTAACCTAGTCCGTTGCTAACGACTCGACGACTGCACTCGTTATACTCGTTTTGCGTTACTGAGGCGACGCTGCCCACGTTGGGTCCTGGTGGATGGCACCTTCGGTGCAAACCCAAGGACAGGATCTTGTGGAGAACACTCTGTGACAAGGTACTGCCCGGTGGCAGGCTAATAGTAATATTAACACTCACGCATAGATAATACACTACAGACACTAGCGGTGGGACCCAGCCCAACGGACCAGATACCTAGGATCAGGATCTGTACAGGATTTTTGCAATATTATAATACCAGACAACATCAAAAACCCCGACCTCTAGCTGCACCACGGCAGGTACACCGGCTGGCACTTATTCTTCAGGAACGCATTGTTCAATGCCACCGCACAGCTCGGCCGCAGGTTCGGGTTCAACTCCAAGAGCCCATAAAGCAACCGCTTTCCCGAGTTCGCTTTGACGTCCCCCGGACCAAAACTAAGGCCCCGGTTTTCCTGTTCTACGGATTTCCGGAAGACCTGGTGGTTCCCGACCCGCGCCAGGTGGCTGTGAGAATCATACTCCTCCCCGTCTAATCCTATACTCAGATCCGGCAGCCGGTCCGCCACCCACGGCACGAACAACGACGTCACACCGCCCAACTGCCCGACCCGGCCCAACCCGTTTATATCGGGCCAATGCTCTTCCAGACGTTTATCGAAATCCGCGCGGTTCCGTATTTTCGCACGTAACGACCAATCGGCAAACACCGTCATGATCTGATCCAGCTCGCTGCGACCGATGTATAAAACGCGAGCGTCGATGAGTTCGCTGAAGATACACCCGATCGACCACACGTCGATCGCGAAATCATAATAAATCGCTTTTACGAGCAGTTCGGGCGCGCGGTACCACAAGGAAACGACCATGGGGGACATCTGCAGGTGGTCGCAATGAGCTTTTTTCGTATATTATTTATCATGGTCGGAAGAAAAGACTATACAAAAGTAAATTTACAGTTTACTGATAGTTAGCCCCTCATTTGCGAATTAGAGCAAAAAAACGTATGGTGTATACCTTCCGCCTTGTCCCCCGTCACGCTATTTCCTAACTTTCCGGTGGAGCTGTCAAAAAACTTTCCGGAGTGCCCACACGTGTGCGTCCGGGCCAGACCGTAATCCGTTATCAGCAAGGTCCCATCCAGCGCGCACATGATGTTATCCGGTTTCAAATCGCGATGCAGGAACCAGCGATCGTGCATGTACTTTACGCCGCTCAGGATCTGATGAAGCATGCACGCGATCTCCGAGGCACGGACCGTGTAATTTTTGTTCGCATAATTCTGCACGACCTTCCGGAGATCCAAATTGTGCCACGGCATGACCAAGTGCAGTTGCCCCTGTTCCACGAAGACCGAGACCAGGCTCATCACGTTGGTCTCCTTCTTTTGACCGTTATTCTGCTCTTCTTCCCCTGGATTGTTCGCAGAGGAGGGATTCAAAGCCTGGAAGGTCTTCAATTCGCGGACCGAGCTCATGTGCAGCCCGGCTTTGTTGTGGGTAGCCGCTTTGATCCGTTTCACCGCAACCTCCTTGTCCGTGTTGGTGTCCAGGCACTTGAAGACCTTACCGTACGTACCCTCTCCCGCGTGCATCTTGACGCGCACGAACCTACCCTCGGGACCGTAGGTGGCGGCCGAGATAGCCGCTGCATTCGAGGCCGTGGTCGTAGGACCTTCGGGAAGGGCGGTGGACGATACGGCCGGGACGGCAGCACCGGTGTAGGAGGGCGTCAAGCGGGGGCGCTTGGCGTCGGGGGAGTCGCCTGAACGGTTCTGCATGGTTCGGGCTGCTCAAGTCTAATATTGAATCTTCTTCGACCTGAACACGCTGCAAAGGGAAATTCGGAATTCCAATATTACAATATCGCTAGCGGACTTCTCTTCTAGCTAACATACAAATTGTCGCAAAACGCGCCGCTCTACCCTTCCCTGGAGTAATGCTGTGATTTTTGCACTTAATCATGCTGCTGCTGCGAAACAAGAAAGAGAACAAACTCATTAGATATTGAGAAGAACGGACACAGGAAAACATTGAGAAATGAAAACCAAGAACGATCGAGAATCACCAAAAATACTATGCGGACGTTCACCCGAACACGACGCTGCTCCTTCTTGGGGCTAATTTGGTCACTACACGTCAGATCAAAACAACCTTTAATTGCCTTTGTTCTTGTTTAATGGTCGATCAACTCCCTGACGATCTTGCCAAAATCACATCAGACCCGTTTGCAAGCGGGCCCGAGCCGATTTTGACGTGGCCACGTGGACGCGTGCGCTTCTGCGACGGCTTCGCCCTCTATGGCGAATCAAATGCTGAAGCGCCCGGCCTACGGGTTTTACCGCTCTAGTTACTTCCCAATAGCTTACATCGTTCATAATCATTTATGCGCCCTTACAATCATGCATCCCCGCCGCCAGCGTTCCCTTCTCCCGAGGCGTTCTCCCCCGCTCCCACGCCGGCGGTACTTCTTCTCTGCCGCACGTTTGGCTGCCGCAAAAACACCACGCTCGGGTCGCTCGCGTCTGAAAACGCCTGTCGGCCTTGAATCAAATTTGTGGCCACCGACCCCATGCCGCTGGAAGGCACCGCACCCTCGTTCGCGCGCTCTTCCTCGAGTTCCTTCATGGCTGCGTGGTGTAATCGCCAAAATATGTTCAGAAACGTCCCAGCGCCGCCCTGATAGAAATAGAGATAAACGGGGAAGCGAGCGTTGCCGGTCACCTTTTAGGGTCACTTGGTGGTTAATTTGAAATTCATACGTGCTG